>Ga0209233_1000249_pt1 | contig 86702 bp, 76 predicted proteins | sample AraplaCL_Cvi_mCL_FD_184269 | JGI IMG/M metagenome (GOLD analysis project Ga0209233, IMG submission 184269) | Arabidopsis root microbial communities from the University of North Carolina, USA - plate scrape CL_Cvi_mCL (SPAdes) (version 2) | ecosystem: Host-associated > Plants > Roots > Endosphere...
ATTCTTGCCGATATCGATTCCGTACACCGCGGCAGGGCGCGGCACATTGCGTTTTGGCATTGCAACCTCCTTTGGTTTAGCCGCCTCATGGTGCAGCAGGAGGACGAGGCGGACCATCCCATTAATGATGGACCGGAAACTGGAGGGGCGCCGCCCGTCCTCAAAACTGTCGGAACTGGTCGTGGCGAAACCGCTCGACCTCACACTACAGGCGGCGCAGCCGATCGTTTTGGAGCTGGAGCTCAGGGAGATGACCGGGAGGGGGCGGTTTCGGGCGTGGGGGCGATATAACTAGACGCGTTTGCGACGGAGGATTTCAGGATGGGGCGACAGATCCCGAATTCGGTGATTGGGGCAACGGCATCGGTCATCGGACAACATTATTACAGCCACAGTAAGCTCGACACGCTCTTCATGGAAAGCGGGGCGCCAGGAGAGCCACCGGCGGGCAACTGCGAATCGAAGTGCGCTTCATGGCTTAGGAGATGTAACGAAGACGAAAGCATCGACGCCTTGAACGTCCTCGGCGAGGTGATCCAGGATTTCATGGAGCTTGAGCCGTACAATGGGAACGTTGAGAAGGGGCAGCAGCGAATTCGCGATGCGTTGGCGAAAAACAGCCTCTCATACCAGACGAATGGCCGCATTACACTTGCGGGCAGTGCGCCGGTTGCGGTTGGATTGGGCGACCTGCTTAAGCGTGGCGATTTCGCATCTCTTGAGCGCGAGTTTGAGCGCGCATATCAGCAGCTGGTCGGCGATCCGCATGCCGCCATCACGGCGGCGTGTGCGATCATCGAAGCCCTTTGCAAAATCTACATCGAAACGTTTGCGCTGGAGCTGCCTTCGAAAATGACGGTCGTGCCTTTGTGGCGCACGGTTCAAGCCCATCTTGGCTTGAACCCCGATGCAACGCTGGCTGAAGATCAGCGAAAGATGTTGCAGGGATTGGCCTCGGTTGTCGACGGCGTCGGCGCCTACCGGACACATATCGGTTCCGCACATGGAAGAGGAATTGCACCGCCGAAGATCTCGGTCTCGGAAGCGCGCCTGGCGGTCAATGCGGCACATAGCCTTGTGACCTTCATCATGGAGATTTGGCATGACCGAGATCGGTAACAGGGCCGGTAAAATCCCGCTGTCAATTGCAATCGCAAACTGAAATTGAAATCCTTGTTAGAAAGTCGGGCTGATTTTAACATCTAGACCCAACTGATTCAGGGTATTTCGCCGTTTCAAATCGGGAGCTGAGAGCGACACTGGGGCGACAATCCACGATAACGTAAATTTCGGCCGCGCCGCGGTAGTCGCCACTGGAACGTTCGTCAGCCGATCGCTTAATATGCTGCTGGATTGACGGCCAATCCTACTGCGGGAAACGCGACGCAATCGACCATGGCGAAACAATAAATGGCTCAGCACATCTTTTTTTCTTGGCAAAGTGATACTCCGAATGCTGTCGGGCGTTCGCTCGTCGAATGGGCGCTAGAAAACGCTATCGACACTCTGCAAGCTGACGCGGAAATCGATCCTGCCAACCGCGAAATTGCGATCGACAAGGACACACTGAATGTTCCCGGATCGCCATCCATTGCGGAGACGATATTTGGGAAAATTGACCTGGCTACCGCTTTCGTATCCGATCTCACTTTTGTCGCCCTGCGACCGAAGGGAGGCGGCATCCCAAATCCGAACGTCCTGATTGAGCATGGATGGGCGTTGAAATCGCTTTCCTCCAGGCGAGTAATTTCGGTCATGAACGTTGCGCTTGGTCATCCCGACGACCACGAGCTGCCTTTTGATCTGCGTCACGTTCGCCGGCCGATCTTCTACGCATGCCCGGAAAGCGCGACACCGGAGCAGAAGCGCGAGGCAAGACAGGGCCTTTCGAAGGCTCTTTATACTGCGTTGAAAGCGATCTTGACCGATGAGACCGCGCGGCCGTCATCAAACCATGACGTCCCACGCGAGCCCAATCCAAGAGATGTCGAATTGCTGACGCGTGTGCACAACCAGTTGCCCGAGGCGTTGCGTCTATTCCTCCACCAGCATAATTTTGGAACAGCTTTTCGCATTGGTCAGCTCGATCCAATCCACGAAATGAATGAGACATGGCGAGGTGCTCTTTACGAATTTCACGACGCAGAGGTTCAGGCCGCTTTCAAAGAATTGCGCCAGAAGGCGTCTGCTTTCGGCAACCTGATCCTCGAATGCATCTTCCCGATTGACTCCAACCCTCAAATGGGTTGGCCGAAAACTGACATCGATATTCGACAGGGCGTACAGCCGACGACTACGGAGGCGATCACCAGGATGAATGCGATGGCAGCCCAACTCTGTGAGGCTATCGACGGATTTGACCGCGTTGCCCGTGATCGCATCCCGATCGCACTCAATGCTGCCCGTGCTCCCAGTGTCGATCACCAGCGTGAACTTGCGGCTGCCGCTTTGCAGGAGCTGGTATTCGATGCAGGACGTGGCGAGGTTCCTCAGATAGTTAGCAAGCCGCGTCTAACCTTGCGTCTTGTGCCGTTCAAGGCGACTGAGAACCGTCGGCTGGACATTCGGCGAGTCATTGAACTCCTCCAGCGTTTCGCACCTTCGCCCGAGCTGAAATTTGAATCCAACGCCAACGGCCAACAATGGTGGAGCAACGCTCCTCCACGCCGCGTTGGTGACGGCCTCAATCCCGAGACATGGTGGCTCATGCGGTTGGTTCGCCCAGGCTACTTCGAATATCAAATCACGACGGGTCGGCGCGTTGATGACGACCCGGATACCCTTGTCGATGGAAGATTGGTCGAAGCTCTGATTGTCAGTAGTCTCGAGCGCATGATGGCAATAGCCACAGACCTCGATCTCGCCGGTCCTGCGTTGGTGACAATTTCTTTGGACGGTGTCGAAGACGTCAAATTGTCGGATGGCGGCTGGGCGGGAAGGCGAATCCGGCGACCTGACATTTTTCTTCCGACGGCTGAGCTGACCAGCATGTCGCTGGATCTCGCCGCCGCTCTCCATGAGCAAATAGATATTTTATGGCAGTCAGCGGGGAGACTAACTGGGTCTCCCTCATTTGAACGCGGCGAATGGGCCGGATATAGCGACGAGCAAAGCTACTTTGTCGACTATAGAGAACTCGCTTGCCGTTGAATTCCGCCCATATTTACTCCGGCAGCTGGCGTTCGGTTCTGCTAGCGTCCACGCCGACGCTATAAGGTCGAAATATGTCGCTTTAGCGCAATTTCTGCCCTGATCGGGCGCGCGGACAGGTTTGTTCCTTACCGCTTCTCGAATGACGCCGCGCCGGCTTTCATCACAGGCTGTCCACAGACGGAATGTCGGCAATTTCCAGGACTTAAGCAGCAGATAGGCCCAGCTCAAATTGTCAAGGATCGACAACAAGCCGACTTCCCAAGAAAATGCAATGCTGGTAACGTGACGATCGACTGAGTACTAGGATAAATTGAAGAGCCGGGCGCGTCGTCTTGCTCGGCATAGCATTGATACGACGGGACATTTTCAACTGATGAACATTTTGGTCCCGAACAACGTCCATCGTGATCAGCCCCAACTCTCAAACGTCGATGTCCAGCTCTTGGAGCGGCTTAACCAACGTGACGCAGATCCTGATTTCTGGTCTTCTCGCCAGCGCGACCGTTCCGATAGCGGTCACCGCTTCTTTCAGTACCCAGCAATGATGGTCCCTGTCGTCCAGCGTCGGCTCATCAAGGAGTTGATCGGCGTTCAGAGCGGAGTGGCCTCGATCTACGATCCCTTCATGGGATCGGGGACAACCCTTGTCAGCGGCATGCATTTCGGGCTGTCCGTCTACGGTACTGACATCAATCCGCTTGCCGTTCTGATTTCTCAAGTCCGCACGGCGAAGGTGATTGATGGCGACGTCGGAAGGAAGCTTGAAAAGGTTGTGAAGCGCGCATCCGCCGATGGCTCGTTCGTCATCGAAACCGATATTCCCAATATCGACAAATGGTTCAAGCCAGAGGTCGCTGTCGAGCTTTCACGTCTGCGGCGAGCCATCAGATCGATCGACGCATCGTGGGCGCGCAAGTTCTTCTGGGTGGCTCTCGCCGAAACGGTGCGCCTTGCCGGCAATGATAGAACGTCTACGTACAAGTTGCATGTTCGTCCGGCAGACGAGATTGCGCGTCGTGACATATCGCCAATCGTGATGTTTCAGTCGATTGGTGAGGGCAATATTGCGAGCCTGACTGCCTTCCGAGAGGCGCTTCGTGACGCGAACACCGTAACCGGCCAGGGTTCGTATGTCGCGGACAGCCGTGTCAGGCTTTTGGACGTTCGGGGTGACCTTAAGGAGAGGTGGATGGGAAAGACGCCCTTTGACCTCGTCATGACGTCCCCTCCTTACGGAGATAACCACACGACGGTGACCTATGGTCAGCACTCCTACCTGCCTCTCGCATGGATCGATTTTGAGGATATTGACCGCGAGGCGGATCAGGGCGCGCTCAGCACCACCCATGAGATCGATAGCCGAAGCCTTGGGGGACGAGGCACGCTTTCGCAGCAAGATACCGACCGATTGTTTGATACGTCGCCTTCTTTGAAGGTATTTGTCGAAAGCCTATCGACGGCCTCCACCAAAGCTAGAAATCGCCTTTTCCGGTTCTATCATGACTTCTCTCAGAGCATCTCGCAGATTGCAGGCGTTCTGCGCCGCGATGGATATATGATCTGGACCGTTGGGAACCGTAACGTCACCGGCAGGCAAGTCCCGACCGATGAAATTCTCAAAGAAATGCTGGAAGGCGTTAGGTGCGCTCACGTCGTGACCTTGTCCCGGCAGATCCATCACAAGCGGATGCCGACAAGAAACGCGACTTCGGCGACAATGCGCGAAGAAAAGATCCTTATCGTTCGAAAATCGAGAGATTGACAGTGACTCGCCGACCGCACTTTGAAATCAGCGCATCGGTCGTTCGCCAGCTCGGCGACGAGCTGGTGTCCGATGAGGTCACGGCGATCGTCGAGCTCGTGAAGAACGCCTATGACGCCGATGCCGACTTCGCTCATGTCGAAGTCGATACCTCCGCTCATCCAACCCTAGACGGCACGCAATTTCCGAACGCGCGGGGTTTCATCACCATCGAGGACGATGGGATGGGGATGAGTGAAAGCGATATCAACGACGGCTGGCTGGTGATCTCGCTATCGAAGAAGCGCGAGATGAAGGTCAAGGGGGAAACGACGCCAAAGGGGCGAACGCCGCTTGGAGACAAAGGCCTTGGCCGTCTAAGTACCCAGAAACTTGGCGACAATCTCGAGATCGTGACGCGCAAGGACGGTCGAGACGAAACGACGCACGTCGCCTTCTCGTGGAAGGAATTTACCGATGATAAAGGCTTGAGCACTGTCCCGGTCGAGTTGAACCCCGCGAAAAGCCCACGGCGCAAAGGCTCGTTGCTGGCAATCTCCGATTTGCGCCATCCCGATGTCTGGAAAGGAGCGAGCGAGAGGAAGCTTATAACGGACCTTTCGCAGATCATCTCGCCATTCGAAGCCGCGAGGCCGTTCCTCGTTACCCTGAAGATCGACGGTAAGGAAAAGGATCTCGGACAGGTTTCCAGCCAGGTGCGCAACGCGGCCGTCGGCAAGTTCACGCTCGACTATCGAAATGGTGTCCTGGAGGTGCGGGGTAAGATACGTCTCGCCAAGTTCCGAGGCAATCAAAGGGGCGAAGACCTCGAATTTTTTGAGAAGAATGTAATTCCATCGAATGGCAAAGATTTCTACAGCTTTTTGTTGGGCCAAAAGCCCGTCGTTGAATTGAGTTATAGCAGCGACCCCGCTTATTTCGTCGAGTTCGTTCACCGCGTAAACTTCTCGTCGCTGGGCGGAGTGGAATCCATTAGAGACGATACGGGCCAAGCGAGCTGCCTTGCTGATCCTGGCCCATTCTCCGGCGAGATTGACGAATTCTTGCTCCGCAATGATGAAAGCGGCTTGCAGCTCAGCGGCCTGTCCGAGCACGCAATGATTTCGGATACGGTCAAAGCGCATGTCGGCGTCAAGATCTTCCGTGATGGCTTTGGAGTTCGTCCCTATGGCGTGAACGGGGAAGATTGGCTGCGGCTCGGCGCCCAGCAGACAAGCGGTGGGTCGTGGTACGGAATAAGACCCCAAAACGTCATCGGTTACATCAAGATCTCCGAAAAGGAGAACGGCAAGCTCAAGGAGAAGACTGACCGAGAGGGCTTCGTGTCCGACCCCTATTCTCGCAATTTTACAAAGCTTGCGTTGCACGCCACGGGCACGATCGAGACATTCTACGAATGGATCAGACGCTCCTACAACTCTTATCGGCTGAGCAGGATCCAGTCGGACGCTCCGCTAGAAAGTGGCAGGGAAATCGTTCACAAGGCGTCGTCATTGGCGCAGCAGGTGTCCGCATACGCTCAGACGGCTGAGAAAGTCGAGCGCGCTGCCGCAACAGCGGAAACCAGGGTCCAGGCGGTCTCAAAAAAGATTGAAGAAACGCCGCTTCTTTCAAGTGATACGGAACGCGAGCTGGCCGAACTTTTGGCCGAAGCGCGCGATGCTCTCTCAAGTTCCACCGCGTTGTTTGCTCAGCTTCAGTCATACGCCGCACAAGGCCGCGAGCTAGCCAACATGGTCCGCACTGTCGCGCCGCGGCTCGATATTCTCAATGACCAGCTCTCAGACTTTTCGGAGCTGGCCGGCGTCGGCATCCTGGCGGAGTCGTTGTCCCATGAGGTCGAGAACCAAACAGATCGGCTGATGCAACGGGCGAGTTCGGCCTCTGAAAAGGCACGAAAAGCCACGCCTCCGAATGTCGATCTCCTCGTGTTTGCCCAAGAAATCACGTCGATCGCATTGGCCATGCGCCGTCAGATTGGCCACCTGACACCGTCCTTACGGTTCCGGCGCGACAAGCTGGAAACTTTCCGCATTTCCTCGCTGCTCGCCGACACGCAGACATATTTTTCCGAACGATGGGCGGCCGACGGTTCGTCCATAAATTTAGATACCAGCAATGATTTTCAGGTGAGAACGAACCGCGGCCGGCTAATGCAGGTCATCGACAATCTGTTTTTGAATTCGGAATACTGGCTCCGTCAGTCTGAGCCAAATGCAGGAGGTCCCGGGGTTTTCGTAGAGTGCCGAGCGCCATTCATGCGGATCTGGGACAACGGCCCCGGCGTCGATCCTTCAGTTGAAGCTTCGCTCTTCCAACCCTTCGTTTCGCTCAAGCCAAAAGGCGAGGGCAGGGGGCTTGGACTGTTTATCAGTGGGCAAATTCTACAATCTATGGGATGTGGCATTGCCTTGTTGCAAGAAAGAAATCAACATGGCCGTAGATATAAGTTTGAGCTTGATCTATCAGGAATTGTAGATGGAAAGTGATTGGGTCATCGAGCCAGCCGAAGACTTTCGCGCATACACCACGAAGGCCTTCAAGCAACTCAAAATCGCCCGCGTCGTATTGGTCGACGATCTAGCCGCAACCAACGTCGATGCGGCGGCGGTCATGAAGGCTGCGCTCACCTCCGATGAAGCCAAAACGAAACTACAACCCTTTTTCGAAGGCATTGATATATCCATTGAAAACAGTGCGCTTGGCAGCCAATTGACTGTCAAACTCGACCAAATGCCGGGAGACGAGGTCGTAAAGATCAAGGCCGCCCTCGACGGTGCCGGTCCGTCCCCGGATGCGGAGGATGTAGCACTTCTGACCGAGCGAATTCCGAAAGAATTCGAGGTGATCGTCTTGAGCCCGGAGAAATGGGCTCAACAGCAAGATGAGTTACTGAACTGGTGTTTGGGAGACAGGCGAACTCTGTTTCTCTTTGATCAGGATCTGGATGTCGACGGGCTTGACCTGGGCTTCTCAAAGGGAGCCGACATCATAAAAAACATCTCGGACAACCATGCCGAATATTTCGGTTCTCGATGGTTTTGCGGAATCATTTCGCATACGCTGAAGAAAGGCGATGAAGTCGAGAGATGGAAGCTTTTTGAGACCGAGTTCGGCATCAGCCTTCGGTTTTTCATGCCGATCGCTAAGGAAAACCTCCGTGCAGAGGGTGATTTCTTCCTCGCGATCTATCGGACACTGATCAATATCTACTGTGAGCATATGAAGACGCTCACCGAAATCGGGCTGCAGAAGTCGCTAAGTGCGGCGCTCGAACGGCTTGATGCGCTGGACCCGCTCGATTTTGAGCACATCATTGTCAAATCCTCCGAGAAAGAAGGCGTGTCGGAACTTGAGACGCTGCTTCGTGTCTATAGCATATTTCATCGTGACCAGGTCAAACTGGAGTTCCTCAAGGAAGCGACGTCGAGCCAGTTTTCCGACGCAGCCATTGCCGTGAAATCGATCGCTGATGTTCGACGAAACGTCGCTCTCGATTCGAGAGAACGGCTCTTGAAACTGCGGGTGACCGAAGTTTATGAGCAAGCTAATCTCGTCAATGGATTTAACGACCCCTTGCGAAACGGGGACGTCTTCGAGGCGACGTTTGGTTCTACGACTGAGCAATTCATCCTGATTGCCCAACCCTGCGACCTTATGGTTCGCAAGAATGGTCAGCGAAGCCGTGAAGATAATTTCAAAGTCGCTGTCGTTGCTCCGATCGAGGTCGTCCCAGCGAGTGCGTCACAGCCTCGAAAATCCGATACATTTCTCCTGCCAAACTTCGGTGCCGACGGTAACGCGGTCGGGATCATAAACTTTGCGAAGGCGACCGTTGCGAACCTTCGGATCCTTGATCTTGCCGTTATGCATAAAAGCGGTCACTGCGATGTCGACCCAAAAACCCTGAGGTCTGAAGCGGTTGGTTTTGCGAGCCGAGCTTGGGCGGAACGTGCAAAGGAGATCGCCAAATATTTCGACAAGATCGCTAAGCAAATCGAGGCCGCACGGAAAGATCATGGTGACGGAGTTGCCGACTTGATAGCGAAGGCAATCATACCGCGTGCAGCAATGTCGAAGAAATTTGCGGAACTTGGAACCTATCAGGGCTCGAAATTCTCCTACCCCCTCAACAGAGTGAATAGAGTTCGCGATCCCCTCGCGACGTCGCTTTTGTCAGCCTTTGGTGTCTATCTCTCACGCGACGCGTACGAGCACGATTTTTCCGAAGTTGATTGAGCTCCGGCGCGGACCTCTCATTTACAATGACATGTTTGCGCGGAGGTCGAAGCAGGCACGGATCATCAGGACGTTGGATGGGGCGGCAATGAGCGACTATGACTTTCACCAACTGGCACCCCTGGAATTCGAACGGCTAGCACGCGACCTCGTTCAAGCAGAGGAAGGGATCACGCTCGAGAGCTTCAAAGAGGGCAGAGATTTCGGAATAGACTTTCGCTACGCGCGGGGCACCGAAAACACGATCATCCAGTGCAAGCACACTGTACGCGGTGGTCTAACAAGCCTCTTATCTGCATTGAGGAAGGAGGCGCCGAAGGTCAAGAAACTCGATCCGACGCGCTATTTGCTGATAACATCCATTCCGCTCTCGCCGGCGAATAAGGCGAAGATCCAAAAGATTATTGGCGAGAAATATCTGCTGCAGGCCGATATTTGGGGACAGGATCAGCTCAACGGTTTGCTATCACGGCACGAGGCGATCGAACGCAGCCATTTTAAGCTGTGGCTTGCGAGCACGGCAGTGCTTGACACTGTGCTCCACAACGATGTCGTGACCCAGACAGATTTCGAGGTCCGCAGAGCTTATAATAATATCCGAAAATATGTTCAGAGTTCTTCCTACGCAGCAGCTTTAGACGTGCTCGAAAAAGAACGCGTTGTCGTGATCTCCGGTTCGCCGGGAGTTGGAAAATCGACGCTCGCCAACGCGCTTTTGTATCGCCATCTCGAATGGGGCTACCTGCCCGTCGTGATCAAACGTGACATTGGTGAGGGCCAGCAGCTACTCCGGTTCGGTAAGATGCAGATCTTTCACTATGATGACTTTATGGGAGCAACATTCCTCGGCGATCAAAATTCGCCGCTGGATAAGAATGGCGATCGATCGATCCTAGATTTCGTGGAGATGGTGAAGGAAACACCACATTCACGGATCATCTTGACCAGCCGCGAGCACATTTTTTCGCAGGCTCTCGCCAGTTCGGAGCGGCTACGACAGAGCGATTTGAATCTCCGGAAGGTGGTGGTCGAGGTCGGTCAATACGGTAAACGGCAAAAGGCGGAGATCCTTTATAACCATATCTATTTCAGCGATCTGCCCGACGAGTACAGAGCTGCACTGCTGGAAAAGGACTTCTATCTTCAAATCCTGAAGCATCCAAAGTTCAATCCTCGTCTGATCGAATGGCTCTCGAGCTATCAACGGGTAAAGGCGAACGCGGTCGAGAACTATCAAGGCTTTATCAAGCGCCTTTTGGATAACCCATCCGAAATCTGGATGCATGCTTATCGCGAACAGTTGAGCGAACCTGGGAGGAGCATGCTGCTGGCGCTCTATTCTTACGACGGCAAAATCGGCCAGGATTTGCTGCGACGCGCGTTCGAAAGCCTGCATAGGTCGCGTGCGAAACGCTACAATTTTTCCATTAAGCCCGAGCATCATGCTGACGCTGTCGCAGAACTCGCCAACGGCTTCGTTCGTCCGACGCAACATGGCGGTGTCGAAGTGATCGATCCATCAGTCATGGATCTCATGAATAGCGTGATGTTGGGGGCGCCTCAAAATGCGGTGGACCTTGCCCTCGCCATGGTCAACCCAAGTCAACTCGAGCGGATTTGGAGAGTGGCGACAAGTATCGGCAAAGCCAACGTGCTTCCTGAGCTTGACGAAGCCATGGGCGAGATCGCTCCAAACCTCGAAGCCACTTTGCTTGCCGATCGCCGCCTTCGACACGGTGATGCAATTTTTTCTTTTAGCCTGACCTATGAACAGCGGCTGAATTTGCTGCTCTCGATCTACCAGGAAACCTCCGGCGCGGCGCTCCTGCCCATCATTCAAAAGCTTCTCGAGAGGATGAAACAGGAGTGGCTCGAAGACGGCGTCGACATTTCCGATGCCGCGGCGCTGGTGCAGGCGCTGCCGAAAGTTAGGCGCCTATCGGACAATAAGAAAGATGAGATCCAAAACACGGTCCGCGCAGCTCTTGTGTCGCATCTGCAGCAGACCGGAGCTCGACCCGAAGAATTGCGAGGCGTCATCGTGGCCTTCGGAAATGACCCCGCGATGACTGATGCTTTGGTGCAATCCTATGGCCACTATCGACACAACTATTTCGCTGATGATCTCGATCAAGTGAGGAGCAAACAGGAATACGAAGCGCTTATCGAAGATCTGACCTTTCTTCAGTCGGCAATTGGGGTAGACGCCGAGGGACCAATCGATGCGGCTCAAACAGGCCTGAACGAATTAGAAGAGAATGAAGATGCTTACGCCGACGCACATCAGGACGATTGGAAGGATCAACTGCAAGCCGAGCGTGCAAGCGACAACGACATCCGCGACATGTTTGGATCGCTAAAGGATGGCTGAAGTTGAAGGTCGCTCTCCCAAGGGGAGTGCGCAGCAAAGAGCCTAGTTCTTGAACCTTAAGAGTTGGTGGCGCGCCGTTGGTTGTCTGCATCTTCGGTCCGAGTGGCGTAACCCGCCTCTAGTCGGAATGCAGATGCTGCTTCGCAGACAGTCACTTTCGAAATTGTCGAAATGCAGGAGGAAGCCAAGTCGCCGCAGAAACCTGAGGTATCCGCCGAAAAACATCGATTGGGCTTGTCGCAAAGGGTTCTGTTGCAAAATTGAGGTAGTCGCGTCGACCGATTGCTACGGCTGCTCAGAACGCGGCAGCCAGGCTCTCAACCTGATTAGAGATTGACGGGTTGGCAGCGTAAGCGTCCTGCAGTTGGCGCTTTCGTAGCATGTGGATCATCTCAATTCCGGACAATGTTGCTATGGCCGATTTAAATGACTTGAAGCCGAGCATCGGTCTGACACGCCGCTTGATGCGCCGGTGATCCTGCTCGATGCGGTTGTTCAGATACTGACTCTGTCGAATGCATAGGGATTCAGGACGACGGCAGGACCGATCCTGAAGGCGGCTTGTGGTGTCACAGGAAATGATCGCTTCCCGGTTGGTCTGGCTGCCATCGATGACAATGCGCTCCGGCCGGCCGTGCCGGGCGAAAGCCTTTCTGAAGAAGCGTTTGGCGGCCGAAAGATCACGATGCTCGCTGAGCCGAAACTCGACCGTGTCGCCGTTGCTGTCGATGGCGCGATAGAGATACGTCCATCGGCCGCGAACCTTGATATAGGTCTCGTCGGCGTGCCACCTGCCAGTGACGGCGCGCTTGCGCCGATTGAACCGATCCGCCAACAGGGGCGCAAAGTGGACGACCCAGCGATGGATCGTCGAATGATCGACGCTGATGCCGCGTTCGGCCATCATTTCCTTCAGGTCGCGCAGGCTCAGGCCATAGCTCAGATACCAGCGCACGCACAGCAAGATCACCGACTGCTCGAAATGCCGACCTTTGAACATTGCCAATCTCCGCGACTTCCGGAGATCAATGCCATGCCACCAGTAACCAGGAAGTTTGCAACAGAACCAGTCCGGCAACCAAGATTCTTGACATTCGAGTTCAGCCGGGTGGAATTGATGCAGCACAAGCATTGGTAGACTACGGCAGAAATCAAGGCATAACGGTGCTGGTGAAGGAGTTTCGATGATGGCGCGCGACAGATCAGAAAAACTAAGGCTTGTTTTTACCTTAAAACCGCGCAGTGGAAACACGGTCACCATCACCGAGAAGCCCAAAATCGAAGTGCAGCGGCGATACGGCGAACTCTCTGCTCTCGAAGCTCTAGAGGCCATTCTCTCAGTGCTGCGTACGCTGCAACTGGATGACAAGCTTCACGCTAACGGCAGGCCTATGAAGCTAAACAACCTTTTAGCATCGGCTAAAAATACTGACCATCTAGGTCAATTTGAGACATCAACCCTCGTCTTTAACTATGGTGCCGTGGCGAACGCTGAACTTTGTCAGGTGATAATCACGGAGAAGATTGCGGGCGCTGCTATCGATTGGGAGAAATGGGCGGCACCGTTCATCGTCTCTCCCCATTTTGTGCAGGCATGGATTGCCGATGTAGAATACGACAAGTGGCAAAACACTGAAGATCCCTTAATCTACAAGGCTGCCAATCGGGATTACTCATCTCTACCTATGCGTTCGAATGAGTTGCCGCCGCCAGTGGAGCAGATGGTGATTGATATTTCCCAGAATCCTGGTCGCTGGGAATTTCGTTCCGGGTATATAGAGGCAGTCGGTTCCATCATGTGGCTCAGCGATCTGTTCTGGCAGTATGTCGGTTCAAACCGCAAAGAGTGGCTAGCCGAATTTTCACAGGCGAAGACGGAGCAATTGACGGAGAACGTGCTCCGCGTAGAGGTCTCCGAGACCAGTTTTAAAGACCAATCTACCCGTGATCTGCAGGATCGTTTGCGCAACGTTCTTTACGGCTGAGGTTGCATAGAGAAATGCCGGCGCTGTCGATGGCAATGGCGATCTGGAGTCAGACGTAAGAACCATTTCCGGAGAATTTAAATTGAACGCAAAACTTTTTGCCACAATCGCACTCGGCTTAGTGACGAGTCTCCTGGCAGGATGCGCCGGAGGGCATGATCCGGCTAAGGCGGCCGCTGAACACAGCGCGGCTGTCGCACAGATCGCATCGAAGAAAAGCCAGAAAGGTGCCTTGCTGCTCATCCGGATCGTGGATGGGAACCTGATGGGTGATCAATATTGCTCAGGGCATATTCGCCTGCGCCGGATGGACAACGGCAAACCTGATAAAAATACGCCGTTTGAAGATATCTATTCCGCCGATCGGTGGCTGCTGCCCAATGAAAAGAAGCCGAAGGATATGCAGGCGACTTTCCTTTATCGCGTGGCGAACGCCAGCTCCTATGCCCAGTCTTTCAGGCCTATCGCACCCGGCCGCTATGCCATCACCTATGCGGATTGCCAGTACGGCATCAGCCAATTTAGCAGCGGCGTCAAGATCGAGGCCGGTGGTGACCATAATTTTCTGTTCAGTTACGTTAGCCCGCTGGGCGGCGCCAGCACGATTACAATTGGTGCCGGGCAAATTGTCGATGCCGGCTACATCCGCCTAGTGGGACGACGTAGCAATCCTATCGTTGTAGCATCTGAGGCCTCGGCGGCAGAGCGAGAGGTGATGAAGGAAGTTCTTCCTGAAGCGTACACCTCGATAACTTTTACCCAATTTATCCCTTAATGGGACGTTGCGCGGCCGCGCTTGATTATGCCTTTTGTGCTGCCTCGCAAAGGACCGATCGGAGTTCAACGCTCCACAAGTTCCAGCGGTTCAGTTGCAAAATTTGAGGTAGTCGCGTCGACCGATTGCCACGGCTGCTCAGAACGCGGCAGCCAGGCTCTCAACCTGATTAGAGATTGACGGGTTGGCAGCGTGAGCGTCCCGCAATTGGCGCTTTCGTAGCATGTGGATCATCTCAATTCCGGACAATGTTGCTATGGCCGATTTAAATGACTTGAAGCCGAGCATCGGTCTGACACGCCGCTTGATGCGCCGGTGATCCTGCTCGATGCGGTTGTTCAGATACTGACCCTGTCGAATGCATGGGGATTCAGGGCGACGGCAGGACCGATCCTGAAGGCGGCTTGTGGTGTCACAGGAAATGATCGCTTCCCGGTTGGTCTGGCTGCCATCGATGACGATGCGCTCCGGCCGGCCGTGCCGGGCGAAAGCCTTTCCGAAGAAACGTTTGGCGGCCGAAAGATCACGATGCTCGCTGAGCCGAAACTCGACCGTGTCGCCGTTGCTGTCGATGGCGCGATAGAGATACGTCCATCGGCCGCGAACCTTGATATAGGTCTCGTCGGCATGCCACCTGCCAGTGACGGCGCGCTTGCGCCGATTGAACCGATCCGCCAACAGGGGCGCAAAGTGGACGACCCAGCGATGGATCGTCGAATGATCGACGCCGATGCCGCGTTCGGCCATTATTTCCTTCAGGTCGCGCAGGCTCAGGCCATGGCTCAGATACCAGCGCACGCACAGCAAGATCACCGACTGCTCGAAATGCCGACCTTTGAACATTGCCAATCTCCGCGACTTCCGGAGATCAATGCCATGTCACCAGTAACCAGGAAGTTTGCAACAGAACCGGGCGGTGCTTGGACTCGATCAAGTTCATCAGCATGTCGGCAAAATGCTGGTGGCCGAATGCGTCCCTTGATTGCTCGCCGAGTTCCTTGTCCAGGATGCTTGGCATGGCGCGCTTTTGACTTGATCTTGTTATCGTATCCATGGCTTCCCCCAATCGGCATAAAAGCTACGCTACGTTGCAGTGTCGTCAAATCGAATTCTACCAAGCAGTTAAAATCGGTGGGAGATCAGTTGCCAAACTTCGTTCGTTATGGCGTGATCGGTATCCGCTCGGAAACCTCCGCCGGCAGACTTAGGCGATCATCAGCCGAAAACATTCGCAATCAGCCGCGGTGTCGCGGAAGGCAACCGCGATGGATTCAGACCATTCTTCCGGTAAAACGACAGAAGTCTTTCACGCCCGCGGCTTCCTCGCTCAAGTGGAAGAAATCGCAATGCGTTTCGGCGGAATATCTTGTCGCAGGTGTTATTGGAGAGACCACAGTCGTTCCGCAGGAAGGCATTGACGCTCCCGACGTAATGATCGTAGCCGGCCTCCTTGCCGAGCATTATCCAGTCACTGCCGTAGAGAATGTGGTCGCAGCCAGGGTCGAACGCTGCGATCCATTTCTTGAACGACGAGGCCATAAATACCCGTTGCTTGGGTCCAGCCGTCAGGACCTCAGACAGATAGCTGATGTCAGCGACAACATTTCGATGCGAATTGCCTTTGATATATTCTCCGAGACGCCATTCCCAACTCCCTTCCGGCAAGGGGAGCTTTTCCCGTCCTGCCGACCGCGCGTCAAACCTGCCAAAATGTGCAATGCAGACCCTCAAGGATGGAAACGCTTCGAATACGGGAATCCAATAGGCTGGATCCCCTCGCTTTTCGTAGTTCGGACCAGAGCCATTCGACGCATAGCCGTGGGCAAGGATTGGTGCATCGAGCGCTACACAGAGTTTGTAGAGATCCCACAACGCTGCATCGAGTTCTTTATTCGGCATAAACCCGAGAGCATCGACAGTTCGCTTCGGATAGGGAGGCTGGTTGCCCGACGGGCGGAATCCCATTGGCGGGTATAGCTTAACGCCTATGAAGCCATGATCAGCCAAGGCCTCCCGCGCTGTCGCGAGCGAGCTCACCTTCGTTTTGTGAACCCGGAAGGCAACTTCACGGAGCGGATCAAAGCCCATGTAGCCATGGAGGAGTGGACCCGACTTAACCTTCGCCATTTGCCGGGAAATCTGGTCCATCACCACCATCTGGCGCGGTAGCGGAGAATTATCCACCGTTTCGTAAAGCCAGAGATCATAGTCAACAAGCGCCGGCGTCAACATCACCGGCTCAAACCCTTGTCGGCTCGTATCGGAGATTAGCTTTTCGACAAGAACATGTCGGTAAAGGCGAAATAGGCTGAACCAGTTCAGGTATCGGCTGATCGGGCCGATGTTTTGAAATGCTCGCTGGCTGGCGCTACGCGCTGCCATCGGTGTCATCGGCTGATTGGCCCGAAGGGATCTGACCTGCTCGCCGAGCATGAAATTGAGGAAGCTTTCCTCCGCAGACGGCTGGCGTTTCTTCTGTTCGACTTCCGCCATTACACTGATACGCTCTCTCCAGCGGCGGTCGACATTAAGTAGAAATCGCGCAGTGTCTTCAATAGCAGCCGCACGCGCCTTTTCGACGGACAATGCGCTCGGTCGGGCATTCTTCCCAGTTGCTAGAAAAGTGATCTCTTCATCGGCCGTCGGTGCCTTGTCGGCGCCGAGAAGGTGCAAGAGCAATTCAATGGCTACATCGGTCGCGTCGCGATCCCCTATAGCCAAGGTTCGATAGGCTTGCTTGGGATAGTCCTCGAAGACAACCTGACGCAAGAAGCGCGCGGCGGGCAGATCAGATGCGTTGAATACGTGGCAGTGCGCGTCGATTATTGGAACGCTTGCGCCATTGGTGGATGGGCCATCGGTCGTACACCCTGTAGCAAGTGCAACGGCCGACAACGACGCCTGCGTCAAAAAATCACGACGTAGCATGGAAGGTCCCTCAACCCATGATCGGATGCAAGCATAAGCCGATCAGATGCGCAAGAGGTTCTCGTTATGGTGAGCGCTCTAGCGAATGAGATATCACGTTTCGCTTTAGGCAAAACTTGACGGACGATGCTCCGGATTTGCCGCATGGCCAATCATTTGATGATGCTGGTCGGGACGGCGCATGTGCGGTAGTCAAATGGCGTAAAGCTCCACCAACTTCCCAGCTATGACGAGATAATTCGGATTGAATGCGATAGATTTTCCATCAGATCGAGGTCGCCATCCGGCTGTTAACGTTAGTTCGATTCTAAGCATCTGCTTTTTCAGCTTATTTATGTTGACCGTTCCGGGTCGCCGGTTCTGATCCCTTCACATCATACGGAGTACCAGCACCGACAGCTGTCACCCGGCAGTGCCGGGTGACAGATCCTCCGTCCGATGTTGATGACGGCCGGTCCGATCGATGTCGTCAAGACCTGATGAACGAGAGCAGGTCGGGGTTGAGGACATCCGCATGCGTGGTCAGCATGCCATGGGGATAGCCGGGGTAGGTTTTAAGCGACCCGTTCTTAAGTAGATCGACCGCACGCGGCACGGAACTTGCGAACGGGACGACCTGATCGGCCTCGCCATGCATCACCAGCACCGGCACGGTGATCTTCTTGAGGTCTTCAGTATAATCTTCGAGCCAGGAGTCGACAGTTGCATAGTGTGCCAAGGCGCCGCCGGTCATGCCCTGACGCCACCAGTTCGCAATCACTGCCTCCGAAGGTTTGGCCCCGTCCAGATTGTAGCCATAGAACGGATTCTCAGGGACGAAACGGAAGAACTCTGCCCGGTTGCCCAGCACGCCTGCACGGATCGCTTCGAACCATTCCGGCGGTTGACCGGCGGGGTTGTTCTCGCTCCGATACATGTTCGGCGTCAGTGAGGCGACCAGCACCGCCTTGGCGACGCGCTCCGGATGGCGAGCGACATAGCGAGCCACCTCCCCACCACCCGTCGAGTGACCGATATGGATCGCGTCGCGCAGGTCGAGGTGTTCCGTCAGGGCTGCGAGGTCGGATACCCAATGATCCATGTCGTTGCCGGTGCTGGGTTGGTCGGATCGACCGTGGCCGCGCCGGTCGTGGGCGATCACCCGATAGCCATGATGTAGGAAGAACATCATCTGGGCATCCCAGTCGTCCGCGGTCAGCGGCCAGCCGTGGCTGAAAACGATCGGCTGACCTGAGCCCCAGTCCTTGTAGAAGATCTTTACGCCGTCTTTAGTCGTGATCGTGGACATCGAATTTGCTCCGTTTGCTGCTATCTGCAAAGCCATTGAAAGAAGACGCACGTGGTTGCTCTGGCTTCAGAAGGCAGCCGGCCCGTGCCGACGGGTGTCACCCTGCTGAAGCTCGAGCCGTCGGCACAGATGCCGCGGCAGAACACGATGTGTTGGTCTAATTTTCGTTATCTGCTCGCCCTGTTGAGACAGGTAGGGAATAACTGTTAAGGCGAGCGGCAACAAAGACTTTGTCTGGCCAAGCTATGCCTGAGCGGTATAGTAGTGCTTCATGGATCTTCGTCACCTTCGCTATTTCGTCGCGGTGGCCGAACGCGGGAGCGTTTTGGCGGCTGCACAACAGCAACTCAACACGTCACAGCCGTCGCTGAGCCGTCAAATCCGCGACCTAGAGGCCGAGATCGGCGTGAAATTGCTGGAGCGGCAAGCGCGCGGTGTATCGCTCACGGAAGCTGGGAAAGTCTTTCTGGATCACGCGAGGCTGGCGCTTGCGCAGGTCGAAGCCGCGGTTGAAGGCGCCCGGAGAGCCGGGATGCCGGAGAGGCCCGTGTTCGCTATCGGGTTTCTCGCCGGCCATGAGGCTTGGCTTCCAAGCGTGATGCGCATTCTCCGGGAAGATGCCCCAGGCGTTGAATTCAAACTTTCAAGCCAGTCGTCTCCTGAACTTGCTCTCGCGCTAATGCGAGGAGATCTCGATGCGGCACTTCTTCGGCGAGAGAAAAACGCCGCCAATCTATGCTTCATAAGCCTGTTTGAGGAACCACTGGTCGCGATGGTACCTGTTGATCACCATTTGGCGGAACGCGAGGCAATCTCACCCGAAGAACTTGCTGAGGAAATCTATGTTGGTTCCGCGACCGCTTCTCCAGCGGTGGACGCAGTTGTCAGAGAATATGCTGCAAGGGTTGGCATCAATCTGAAGCCTAAGTTCGATGCCGGAAGCCTTTCAGCGACAATTTCTGTCGTTGTATCAAGTGGAGGAGTTACCCTGATCCCGGCCTATGCCAAGGATCTTTTGACCCCGAATGTCGTCGCGCGCCCTCTGGCGGGCATACCCCCGACAATCGAACTCACCTTGGGTTACAACCCGACTAACAGCTCTCGCCCGCTTCAGAATCTGTTGTCTCAGAAAGGGCAAATCTTGAGAGCGAGGTGATCGCTTTATCGAGCAGCAAGCAAGCCAACGCTTGCAACAACGATTCAAGCACAACCGTCGGGCACGCCCCTGACTGCAGCCATCAATCACCGGCTTGAGGTTGTGCAGGTGTGGTGCATTGATAGTAACCGAGGAGGCTCATTCTACTAACGACAGAGAACATTGCCATAAAAATTCAACGCGCTGAGCAAATCGCAGATATGAGGCCGAGGGTTCAAATCTATTCAAGGCGGGTATCATTAACTTTCGCAAATAGTGCCCATTGCAGGGATTAAAGCTTAGGTCATTGAATGACGGCTTCGCGCCCCATATCCAATAGTGGGGCATCCCCGCACAGACTCCTAGACCGTGCGGCAGCATCATGTTGCGCCTCCGACAGGGGCATCATGGCCGCCTCAAAACTCCCCATGCTGCCGCGTGGCAAAAGTCGGGAAAGCAAGTCTCGATTGAATCGAGAGCTTGCGACAGGGAGCTGTTCATCATGGGTTATTTGATGATGACACCGGACAAACGACTTTAACTGCGAACGGGGCGCTGGATTGACATACCAGCGGCATCAAAGGACTCTTGCCGAGGCTGAGCAAGCCCTACATACTGGTTCCTATAGGATGATCTCATGGGCAAAGGTGAAACCCATCTATCAAAGCTAGCTGGACATGCGGAGGTACTGCTTCGCGGGGAGATGTTCGACCAATTCGGTGCTCTTTGCTTTCGCAGCGACCAGCAGGGTGCCCTTGAAATCTTGCTCGTGACAACCCGCGAGACGCGGCGTTGGACTATCCCAAAGGGTTGGCCGATCAAGGGACTGAAGCCGCATGAAGTGGCCGAACGTGAAGCGTGGGAAGAGGCAGGCGTGAAGGGCAAGGCGAGGAAGAAAGCCGCCGGCTACTATACATATCTAAAAACCTTGTCTGACGGTAGCAAGACGCCTGCCATGGTGGAAGTTCACCTGCTGTCTGTCGACAAAGTCTACGAGAAATTTCCTGAATACAAAGAGCGCTTCCTTGAATGGATGTCCCCGTTGGAGGCAGCGCGACGGGTCAATGAGCCAGAGTTGAAGGGCCTTTTGATCACGCTAGAAGCTGGTGGTTTGGCATAGGTGATGCCGATATGGAGGCCCCTTGTCGCATGAGTGGGAAGGTCGGCTAGGTCATTCGCTTCAACAATGCGACCAGGACGCGCGTACGGTCGTTGGCCTCGAGTGAGAGGACCCGATGATCCACCAGATCAGCGATCGCCAGCAAGACCTCGCGTCCGACCAGCCTACGGAGATCGCCGCGCTCACCAGTTCCTAAAAAGCCGCTTGAAGTGGATCCTGGCATCGGATGTGCCGGCTTTGGCAATCGTATATCACCGCCACCGAAAAAGATTCTGGCTCCCCACACTCTTATGCAGCAACCCCGTTTCGGGCTCAATAGTAACGCTGACGCCGATAATGGGGACGGTGCCGATGATGTCGTGGATCATGCCAATGGCGGTAATGACGATAGCCGACCGTCTGAACAGACGATTGAACTTCCGGCTTCGTCATATTCATAATCGGCGTGGCTGACGCCGCGCCGGCTCCCAAAAGCAACCCGACACCTAGGATTCCAGCAAGTAGAGTTTTGAAGACCTTCATAGTGAACCTCCCTGATCTTCCTTATCGTGAGACCTAAGGACTGATTGAGCGGTGAATGGACGTACGCGTGGAGCAGCGCTGGCGTAGGCCGCATTAGCGCGCGACGTGATCCTGTCACGACATTCCAAATCAGGCTAAGACAGGTCGGAAATTTCGCGCCAACATTCACTTTTGATGGTGCGTCAAGGCCGACATGGCCTATAGGAACTGCCACCACCACGGCTTGGCCCTGGTCCCGTCCCCGCCGCTCCAAGTCCCGATATGTTGCAAGCTAAGGGGATACCATCGCGCACCATGTTCGCCCGCAGGAAGAAACAGTGACTACGACCGAGAGCTTACCGTCTGACATCTACGCCATTGCCGACGTCCATGGGCGCGCCGATCTTCTCGAGGCCATGCTTGGATACATCGCGACTGCCTCGAATGATCATCGAGCCAAGCCGGTCGTGATCTTTCTAGGCGATTTGATCGACCGCGGGCCAGACAGTCCAAAGGTACTCGATCAGGTTTGTTCGACACTCGACATTTATCCGGGTTCTCAGCTAATCCTTGGCAACCATGATTTTTACCTGCGTGAGCTCCTTCGTGGCGCCCTCACCGATGAGGACGCCGTCAACTGGATGGATTGGGGAGGTGTCGCAACGGTGAGCGCATATTCCAAGCGCCCGGTGCCTGATTTCGAGAACATCGCCGCGGATATCCGCCGCGTCTTCCCACACCATGTGGACTTGGTAGAAAACGCGCTGACATTCAAGGAGATCGGGCGCTTCTGCTTTGTGCACGCCGGAATACGCCCCGGTGTTCAGCTTGCAAATCAAAGCGATTACGACTTGCGCTGGATCAGGGCGGGCTTCCTCGACCATATGGACGTGTTTGACCATGTCGTTTTGCACGGTCACACGATCACGAAGTCGCTACGACCCGAAGTCTACTCGAATCGCATAGCTTTGGATACCGGAGCGTATCGGACTAGCCGGCTGAGCGCCGCCGTAATCAGGCGCGATGAGCTTTCACACTTCATATGCACCGAGCTAACCGGGACCGGTACCATCCAAGTCGGCGAGTGGCGACCCGACTAATCGCCAAGAGAAGGAGATCGAGTTTCAATGGTCTCCATAGTAGATCCTTGTGCCTCAAAATGCTGAAATGTTAGCGAAATTAAGCAAAAGAGACGCTGGGGCGGTGGTTCGATCTCGTCAAGACCGACACTTATGGCTGTCGTCGTAAAGCCCATGGCACAACGGAACAACCGTGTGGGAAGTTTGAACGTGCTCGAGACGGATCAAAATGCCCTAGAATTGCCGTTGCTTCTAAAAGGATTGGGTAAACCATAGCGGTCTCGAATCGTTCTCTCCTCATAGGACGTCCTATAGACCCCTCGTTTCTGAAGGACGGGAATGACCTTGTCGATGAATTCCTCGATGTCGTCTGGTGCGCGCGGTGGCTGCAATGTGTAGCCATCTACGGTCCCATCGGCCCAGAGATCGACTATGGAATCTGCGATTTCTTCAGGCGTTCCGAGAACCAGTCGGTGATGGCCTTCGGAACGACGCACGGCCTGCCGCGCCGTCAGTTTCTCGTGAGCGAGAAGATCGGACAAGCCGAGGCCCATGCCAACAGCCTGGATGCGATTGGGATCGGGGATGAAACGCTCTGTCTCCAGGATTGCGTCGGGATCGAAGCCATGCGGGTCGATGTCGTTGTCTTTGACAAAACGTGCAAGCAGTCCGTCTTCCGAACCGGCTCCGCTGAAAAGCTCGTGCTTGCGCAGCGCCTCGGCTCGGGTCTCCCCCAGGATGGCGACAAGACCCGGGACGATGCGGATCCCGGAGGGATCCCGTCCAAGCTCGATGGCGCGGTCCCTGACCTTCTTGCCGAAAGCCTGGCCCGCCGCGCGCGACAGAATGTTGCAATAGATGATCTCGCCGTGGCGCGCGGCAAGTTCGATGCCACCCTCGGAGGCGCCCGCTTGGGCGATGACCGGGTGGCCTTGAGGCCCAACCGGGACATTGAGGGGTCCCTTCACCGTGAAATAGTCACCAGCATGGTCTATCGCCTGCGCGGTTGCCGCATCCCAGAAGCGGTTTTCGGGGATGTCGCCCTCGCGTGCCGGGTCCCAACTCGACCAGAGCTGCTTGGCGACATCGAGGAATTCGGATGCCTTTGCATAGCGTTCGCTGCGTGGTGGCAGTGGTTCCGCTCCGAAGTTGGCGGCGACATTCGGGTTGAAGGACGAGACGATGTTGATAATCAGGCGGCCGCCGGAAATGATATCCGTCGACTGGGTGCGCCGGGCAAGATTATAGGGCGAGTTATAGGTCGACGACATGGTGGCGACAAAACCGATGTCGGGCACCTGCGCGGCCAGGGCCGTGCAGAGGATCAGGGGATCGATGGTGTGGAACGGGCGTCCGTTCGGATCGGTCATCAATGCGGGATGATCGGAAAAGAACACCGCGTCGAACAATCCCTTGTGCGCCAGCTCGGTCAACCGGCGATAATAATCGGGATCGTTGATGTCATGCCGGGTGCCGGTGCGATATCGCCAGGCATTGGCGAGATAGCCTGTCGTGTTGATGCCGACATTGAGATTGAGCTGTCGTTTCGAAATTGTCATGCGGCTGGGCTTTCGTTCCGGAAGACCATGCACGCTAGTTTGTAACGTCAATTCCCTACAGAATTTATAGACTAATATTGTGAGAGCAGAGGGAATTAACTTCCAGTCTCTGAGGGCTAAGAAGTATGTTGCCAAGCCGTTCCGGTCCTAACGCCAAATATCGCGAACTACGCGAAGGATTGCTTTCGTTATGCGCTAGAAAAACTGTCTTTGGATTTCGGATTTTCAAAAGAATGCTGCTTGAAACGGGACGCGAGCCCGAAGAACCCAATCCATCGGAGCGCAACCTATGTCGATCAATCGTCGCCAATTCCATCAGTTGTTGTTGCTTGGGGGCGCCGGCCTTGCGTTCGGCATTCCGCAATTCGCTCATGCTGCAGAGATACCGGTTAGTGGCGGAACCTTGAACTGGGCCTACTACCCCGATCCCACAGCACTGATCGCGATCAACACCTCGTCCGGCACGGGGCAGGCGATTGGACCGAAGGTGAACGAGGGATTGCTCGATTTCGATTACGATCTCAACCCCACTCCGCTTCTGGCGACATCGTGGTCGGTAAGTGCTGATGGCCTTCGCTATACGTTCGTGCTCCGCAAGGGCGTCAAATGGCACGATGGCAAGGATTTCACTTCCGAGGACGTCAAATTCACCATTTTCCGGCTGAAGGAAGCGCATCCGCGCGGGCGTATCACCTATCAGAACGTCACCGCTGTCGAGACGCCCGATCCGCTGACGGCCGTCATCGTTCTGTCCAAGCCGGCTCCTTATCTGATCTCCGCGCTCGGCAGTTCGGAATCGCCGATCGTGCCGAAGCATGTCTACGAGACCTTCAAGCCAACCGAGCAGCCGACCCTTGCCCAGACGATCGGCACCGGTCCTTTCATCCTCAAGGAATGGGTGCCCGGCAGCCATCTGATCTTTGACCGAAATCCGAATTATTGGGACGCCCCGAAACCCTATCTCGACCGGGTCGTTCTGCGCGTCATCCTCGATCCGGCGGCAAGGGCCGCGGCTCTGGAGACGGGAGAGATCGACATTGGCGCAAACCCGGTGCCGCTTTCGGATATCGAGCGGTTGAAGGCCAATGCCAACCTGGTCGTCGATACCACGACCTATGCCTATTCGGGGCCGCAGCAGCAGCTGTTCTTCAATTATGAGAACGAAATTCTCCAGAAGAAGGATGTGCGGCTTGCGATCGCCCATGCGATAGACCTGCAGAAGCTCGTCGATATCGCCCTCTTCGGCTATGGTCAGGTTTCGCCAAGCCCGATCAGCACGGCGCTGCCGAAATGGTATGATCCGAGCATCAAGGCGCGCGAACCCGATCCCAAGCTTGCCAACAAGCTGCTCGACGACGCCGGCTATCCGCGCGGTGCCAGTGGCACGCGCTTCAAGCTCCGGCTTGCCTATAATTCATTCCTGCAGCCGTCTTATGCGGACTTCATCAAGCAATCGCTTGCCGCGGTCGGCATCGATGCCGAGATCCTCAAGCTCGATCTCGCCACCTTCCTGAAGACGGTCTACACGGATCGCGCCTGGGATCTGGTCATCGAATCCCTGTCCAACACGTTCGACCCGACGCTTGGCGTGCAGCGCGCCTATTGGTCGAAGAACTTCAAGATCGGCCTGGTGTTCTCCAATGCCAGCCATTATTCCAATCCGGAGGTCGATGCGGTTCTTGAAGCGGCCGCCACCGAGCCGGACGAGGGCAAGCGCCGGCAGCTCTGGTACAAGTTCCAGCACATCATCCATGATGATGTCGTCTCCGTCGATCTGGTGGCGGCGGGCGCGCAGATCGTTGCCAACAAGCGGGTCAAGAATTTCGCACCCGGTGCGCAGGGCATCAACAATAGTTTCGGCCAGATATGGCTGAGCCCGAATGCCTGAGCTGGGCAAGCAGGTTGTTTGTGAACGGAGCCGGCTTATCCAAGCCGGCTCAAGGCGTTCCTTGCCGCGATCGTGCGGATCATATGGCTCTGTGGCGCGTGCGAGCGGGCGGTGATCGCATCGCGATGATGGCGCTCCAGCTGGAAATCGCGATTGAGGCCAGGATTGCCGGCGAGCTCCAGCGCAAGGCTGGTGACGGCGACGGCATTGTCGATGACGACATGACGAACATGCATGCCGTCCATGCCGACCGGTCTTCCGGCATCGACATCCTCTCCGAGCGAGCGCAGTAGCCGGGCGTTCGTTGCAAGTCGGACCTCTATCTCGCCCAAGCCATCCTGGACGCGCGGCACCGTCGCGATCGGAGTACCAAGGCTCGCGGGCGTGTGGCTGCTGGCGAAGGCGAGAACGCGGTCGCGGGCAGCGCTGGCGACGCCGTGATAGACCGCACCCAGCAGGCCGAAGAAGAAGGCAGCGGCATGTTCGTTGCGGCGGATCGGTTCGGTGGTGGGCTGTGACTCGATCATATCGTCAATCGGGATCGATACGTCATCGAGAATGATGTCGTCGCTCGCCGTCGCATGCATGCCGGCCGCATTCCAGCTCTTCTCGATCCGAAAGCCCGAGGCATCGGTCGGCACCAGAAACGAGGCAAGGCGCGGTTCCTGCTCATCGGTGACGGCCAGGAGCGATACCCATCTCAGAATGGGAATGCCGGTCACATAGCTTTTATGGCCCGTGATGCGCCAGCGATCGCCGTCGCGGCGCGCGATCGTTTCGGGCAGGGCGCCATGGGCGGGTGAGCCGATGCGCGGTTCTGCCTGTGCGTTATTGATCAGCGCCACGCCCTGCCTATTTGCCGACAGTACGCGCTCCGCCAGATGCCGGGGCCAATTGCCGAGGCGGCGGATAGTAAAATGCGAGGTGTAGTGCATGGCAAGCACCAGCGCGGTCGACGGCTCGCCCCGGGCGATCTCACTGATAACGGCCTGTGCCGATGTCAGGCCCCCGCCGTGACCGCCATGATCGCGGTCGCTGACGAGGCCGAGCAGGCCGGCATCGAAAAGCCGGTCGAAATTTTCGAAAGGGAAGGCACCCGTTGCATCGTGATGCGCGGCTGTCCTGGAAAAATCATCGGCAAGGTTTTTTGCCTTGCCGATCAGATCATCAGTGGTCTCTGTCATCTCGTTACAACGCGGTTTAGGCGACGGCACGTTCGGCAAAGCCGTCGAGATGGCGGCGGTCCACCCATTCGCCAATATCGAAATCGCCAGCCAGGAAGCCGAAGTCGCGCAGGAAGTTCTTGTAGTGTTCGACGGCGCCGACGAGGTCCGGTTCCAATCCCAGGCCGAGATGGCGATGGATATCCGGACCATTGGCGGCAAGGACCTGTTCTTCGGTCGCTCCGGATTCACGCGCCACGAAGCGGCGGGTTTCTTCCGGATGAGCTTCCGCCCAGGCGCTTGCCTTGAAGATCGCTTCGATCAGCTTGCGCACGAGATCGGGCCGTTCTTCCGCCAGCAGTTCGTCGACCGTCAGCACCCGCGGCGAGCCTGAATTGATGCGGATCTTTGGGTCCGGATGAAAGCCGAATTCGGCAACCTGGACCGCACCGATGAGATTGGCGACGTTGATCCCGGCGGTTCCCTTGACATAGATCGCGTCCACCTCGCCGCGCAGGAGAGCGGCAATCTCCTCGCCATAGGCCTGCCGGCGCTTGAGGCCGAAGAGGGATGGGCCTTCCTGGCTCGCGAGTACGGAATCGGCGAGCGCAATCTCGACGATCTCGACATCATCTTTGGACAGGCCTTCAAGTGACAAAGCCGAGATAAGGCCCTTGAGCGCCGTGGCGCGCATGAAGTCGACGATCCCTTCGGGGCGTCGGGCAATGCCGAAACGCCGGCCCTTCAGATCCCTGGTCGCCCTGATGCCCGTTCCCGGCAGCGTGATGATTGCCTGAAATTCGTCCGTCCATGTAATGCCGACAAGGCGCGTGCGGCGGCCCTCGGAGCGGGCGCGAATGGGCGGCACATTGCCGCCATGGCGGAAGGACCAGTCGAGCGTGTGGTTGAAATGGCTCTGCCGGATGTTCCTGTCCGGGGAGTCGATGATGGATTTCAGGGTGACGCCTTCGCTGCGAAAGCCGTCTTCGAGATACCCGAGTTGCGCTGCAAGCCCCACAGGGGTCGGAACGGGGCAGCGGGTGTACCAGATTTCGGAAATGGCATTGTTGGTCATGATCGTTCCTTTCAGTGGCGCAGGCCGGCCTGTTTCATCAGCGGCAGGACCTCGCTGCCGAAGAATTCAAGGTCATCTCGGAAATCGAAGAAGCTGAGCTGCAAGCCGTCGATGCCGGCCGCCTTCAGCTTGACGAACTGGTCGACCACCTGTTCCGGCGAACCAATGACGCGAATATTGCCGCCGATGAAGCGATAGGGATCCTGTGCGTCGCGGCCCTTCCAGGCATGGGCATCGGAATCCAGCGACTGGAAGCCCTTGCGGGAACGCTGGTCGGCATGGGCGACGATCCGGTCGGCGAATTCCCATGCCTCCTTCTCGGTCGGACGGCAAATGACCATCGGATTGAGCAGGGTGCGCACGCTGCGTCCGACATCGGCGGCGGCATCCTTCACCTTCTTGCTATGAGCCGGAAGGGAGGCGAGGGCGCTGTCGATGTCAGCACCGGTCGGGCTGGTGATGAAGACGATATCCGAGTAGCGGCCGGCAAAGGCGATGCCGGCATCCGAACCGGTGGCGTTGACGAGGATCGGCCGGCCGAAATTCGGTTTCGGTGTCACGTAGGCGCCGCCGAGCTTCCAGCTGCTTTCACCTTCGAAGGAGTAGTTTTCGTCGTCGCTCCACAACCGCTGCACGACCTCGAGAAATTCGGCCGCAAGCTCGTAGCGCCTGTCATGTTCGATACGCTGCCAGCCGAACATTTCGTGCTCGACGGCCCTGTGGCCGGTGACGACATTGATGCCCCAGCGGCCGCCGGTGATGTGATCGAGCGTGGCGCCGAACTTGGCAAGGTGCAGCGGATGCCAAGGGCCGTAGAGAACATGCATCGTCGAGATGAGCATGATCTTCTTGGTGAGGCCTGCAAGTGCTGCGGTCGAAACGAAGCTATCGAGTGCGTGACCGTCGAAGACGCCGCCATAGCCACCCTTGGGAAGCCATTGCGACAGAGCGAACACCAGATCGAAACCCAGTTCCTCCGCCCGCAGCGTCAGCGCCTTGTTGTAGTCGAAGCGCCAGTCGGTGGAGCGTTCCAGCGTCGATTGCGTCCAGCCCCCGGCCTGGATCGGCAGGAAAAGGCCAAGCAGAACTGGCTGTTTCAAAGCCTGGGACAAGGGGCTGTCTGGAAAATCGGTGGGCGCGGCGAATTTCGGCAGGCCCACGATGGAGCCGGGACGGTGCTGGATGGACATGGCGTTCCCTTGCTTTCGGTCTTCAGGCGGTTGCGATGTAGGCGTAGGCAAGGCTGCCGGCTATGCCTTCGCCGCCGAGCGTGTGATCGGCGATGCGCTTGTTGTAGATAGTCAGTTCCGGCTGGCTGACGATGTCGAGGGCCGGCAGATCCTCGACGAGAATCTTCTGGATCTCGCGCCATTGCTCGACCCGCTTCTGGGGATCGACTTCGATGGCGGCGGCCTCGAGAAGGGCGTCGACCTTGGGATTGCTGTAGGCGGAGCCATTGGAGAAGGGCACGCCCGGCTTGAAGTTCTTGCTCCAGTAAAGCCGCTGCACGCCGACCGTGGGATCGAAGAGATTGCTCATTCCCTCATAAGCGAAATCGAAATCGCGATCGGTGTAGATGCGCTTGGTGTAGGTGGCGAAATCTTGGGCACGCACCGTCACCTCGACGCCGATCTTGGCGAGCGCCTGGCGGATATATTCCGAGCCGCGGCTGTAGGGTTCGCCGCTCGGCACATAGTCAAGATTGAGGCGCAGGCGCACACCGTCCGAACCGCGCGGATGGCCGGCCTCGTCTAGCAGCTTCTCCGCCGCGGCAAGATCGATCGGATAGGTCTTGAGATCGGCGACAAACCATTTCGCCAGATTGGGATTGATCGGGCCGGGAATCGGTTCGCCATAGCCGTAGTTGATGGTGTTGCGGATCACCTTTCGGTCGATGACATGCGCGAAGGCCCGCCGAACGCGGACATCCTTGAACACTGGCCTTTCCAGGTTGAATTCGATACGGCTGACGCCATTCGAATATTGATAACCCCTTGTTTCGAAGGCGAGGCTCGCCACGCCCTTGAGGCGATCGAGATCGCTGAGCGGAACGGGCGTAGATGGCGCCAGATCGATCTCGCCGGTCTCAATCGCGATGGAGCGCGCGGCCGCGTCGGGAATGAAGCGGACGATTAGCTGGTCGAGGTAGGGACGAGGCTGGTCCCAATAATTGGGATTGCGCTCATAGACGATGTGGCTGCCGCGCACCCATTCCTTGAACTTGAACGGCCCGGTGCCGACCGGCGCCAGATTGACCGGATTTTCGGCGACCTTCGTGCCTTCGTAGAGATGGCGGGGAACGATTGGCGATTCCGATGCGGCGAGCGCAGTAATCAGATAGGGGGCCGGCTTGGAGAGAACCAGGATCGCGGTCAGAGGATCGGGTGTTTCGATCTCGACGAGGTTCAGAAAGGTATTGCGCCCGCGCGGGTGGACATCCTTGAGCGTCTTGATCGAGAAGACGACGTCATCGGCGGTAAAAGGCTTGCCGTCGTGCCATTTGACGCCCTCGCGCAGCCTGAAGGTGTAGCGCAGCCCGTCATCGCTGATGGACCATTGTTTGGCGAGCAACGGCTGCGGATTGAGATCGAAATCATAGGTCAGCAGCCCCTCTGTAACCTTCGGCGAGACGTAGACCGAGTTGAAAGCCGTATGGGCGATCGTCGTCAGAACCGGCGGCTCGGCCGAAAGCAGAAGGGTCGCGGTGCCGCCACGCGACGGAGCCGCATGGACGGCTGTTCCGGTTACGGCGATCGCACCGAGCGCTGCCGATGAGAGCAGGAAACTCCGACGTGTAATTGTGGAAAGTCTGGTCATCTGAAGTTGCCTCGTCTGTCTAAGGGGGCGCTACCGAGCCTGAACGGTTGCTGGTTTTATGTTCTCGAAGGAAGCGGTTCTCGTAGGTTGCTTTGTTGCCTTAAGTTCACTTCTTAGGAAGATTGATGCGCAAATTTCCGATTGCTGCAAATGTATTCTAATTTACATCGTCGATTTGAGAAATTTCAGAAATATCTACCGATATCGATTTGACAAAACCTACAGATTTAGTCAACTACTATTGCGATGCAGCGCTTGAAAATTCGGTGGCGCTGCCGAGGAGTTTCGATGTCGGCTTACATGCGGATAGGACGAACGCTACGCCGGACGGCCGTGCAGGCGGTGCCGACGATGCTTGGCATCGTCGTCCTGAATTTCTTCCTGCTCAAGCTGGCGCCAGGAGATGCGGCCGATGTCATGGCAGCCGAAGCCGGCTCGGCAACGGTCGAGACGATGGCGGCGCTGCGCGAGCGCTTCGGCCTCGACAATCCGATCTTCGTGCAGCTCGCGAACTATTTGAACAATCTTGCGCATTTCAGTCTCGGCTTTTCGCCGCGCTACGGCATGCCTGTCGCCGACCTGATCGGCCAGCGATTGCCGGGTACCCTGACACTGATGGTAGCTGCGCTCGCCGCCGCGATTGCGATCGGCCTGATCCTCGGATCGCTGATGGCAACATTTGCCGGGCGGCTGCCGGATCGGTTGATCTCGATCGTCTCGCTCCTCTTCTATTCGATCCCGGGTTTCTGGATCGGGCTGATGCTGATCCTGCTGTTTTCCGTCAAGCTCGGCTGGCTGCCGAGCGGCGGCGACAGCACCATTGGTTCGCGGCTCACCGGCTTGCCGGCGCTGCTCGATAGGGCGCGGTACATGGTGCTGCCGGCCATATCGCTCGCACTCTTCTACCTCGCGATCTATGCAAGATTGACGCGCGCCGCCATGCTTGAGGTCAAGTCGCAGGATTTCGTGCGCACGGCGCGGGCAAAGGGCGTTTCTCCGTTCAAGCTGACGACACGGCATGTGTTGCGCAACGCGCTGATCCCGATCACGACAATGGCTGGAATGCACTTCGGCGGCATGCTTGGCGGCGCCGTCGTCGTCGAGACGGTCTATAGCTGGCCCGGCCTCGGACGGTTGGCTTTCGAGGCCGTCATGGCTCGTGACTTCAGCGTTCTGCTTGGCATCCTGTTGCTCTCGTCACTTCTCGTCATCATTGCCAACGCTGCTGTGGACCTTCTGCAAGCATGGCTCGACCCGCGGATCGGAGCAAACCGATGAAAGCGCAAGAACTCAAGATTTATGCGGACACGGCGCGCGATTTCAGTGCCGAGGAGCCCGAAACGGCGGCAAGGATCACACCCGTTCCCGAACGCCGTTGGACCCACATCCATGCACCCGATGCCCGCACGACGGCTGTTTCGGCCCCGCGCTGGCAGGGGCGTCGGCGTGAGCTCAGGATCTTTCTTTCCAACCCCAACGCGCTTTTCGGCATTGCTGTTCTGGCCGCCATCGTGTTTGCGGCCCTGCTTGCGCCGATCCTCTATCCTGGTGATCCCCTGGAAATGGTGGCGCGACCCTTCCTTTGGCCGGGCCAAAATCCGGCCTATCCGTTGGGAACGGATTCCATGGGGCGCGATGTGCTGGCGGGCATTCTTCATGGTGCCCAGATCTCGTTGACCGTCGGCATCGCCGCGACCCTGCTAGGCCTGGGCGTCGGCGTGACGATCGGCGCGCTTGCCGGCTATTTCGGCGGCATAGTCGATGACCTCCTCGTCAAGCTCATCGAGATCTTCCAGACTATGCCGAGTTTCGTCCTGCTTATCGTGCTGGTGGCAATCGCACAACCGACCACGATGACGGTGACGGTCGCGATCGCACTGGTCAGTTGGCCGACGGTCGCGCGTCTGACACGCGCCGAGTTTCGCGGCATAAAGGAGAAAGACTATGTTCTCGCCGCCCGCAGCCTCGGCTTCGGCCATGCCCGCATCATTTTTCGGGAAATCCTTCCGAATGCTTTGCCGCCCCTGATCGTCACATCGTCCGTCATGGTGGCGAGCGCGATCCTGATGGAATCGGCGCTGTCCTTCATGGGGCTTGGCGATCCCAATCGCGTCTCCTGGGGTTCGATGATCGGCGCGGGGCGCGATGTCATCCGCACCGCCTGGTATCTCACCGCCTTGCCGGGTCTTGCCATCGTCTTCACGGTTCTGTCGCTCAATCTCATTGGCGATGGCCTGAACGATGCCCTTAACCCGCGTTTTTCGGAGGAGCGTCGATGACGGGACTTCTCGACGTCCGCGATTTCTCGGTCGGCTTCGGTAGCGCTCAGCCCGTCAAAGGCGTCAGTTTCACCGCGGCGGCCGGCGAGATGCTGGCTGTTGTCGGCGAGTCGGGCTCGGGCAAGTCGCTGACTGCGCTCGGCCTCATGGGTCTCCTGCCCCGGCACGCGAAGACGGCGGGCGAAATCCTGTTCGACGGCCGCGACCTCCTGAAATTGCGCGAACGCGAGATGCGGAGCATTCGCGGGCACGACATCGCCATGATTTTTCAGGAGCCGATGACATCTCTCAATCCCGTGCTGACAATCGGCAACCAGATCGTCGAAGTCCTGCGCATTCATGAAAAACTGAGCGGTAAGCAGGCGCGCCAGCGCGCGATCGATCTGCTGGATCTCGTCAGCATTCCAGAGGCGGCCAAACGTATCGACGACTATCCGCACCAGCTTTCGGGTGGCATGCGCCAGCGCGTCATGATCGCCATTGCGGTTGCCTGCAATCCCCGGCTTCTGATTGCCGACGAGGCGACCACGGCGCTCGACGTGACGATCCAGGCACAGGTGCTGCAATTGCTCGATCGCCTGCGCAGCCAGCTCAACATGGCGGTCATCCTCATCACGCACGACCTCGGTATCGTCGCGCAATGGGCCGACCGGGTCGTCGTGATGTATGCGGGACGAAAGATCGAACAGGGCCTGCCTGATGCCTTATTCGAGACGCCCTATCATCCCTATACGCAGGGGCTGCTCGCAGCTTCGCCGCGATTGAAGGCCGACTATCACTATCGCGATGGGCCATTGACGGAAATTCGCGGCTCGATCGTTTCGGCAACCGGCGAACAGGGCTGTTCCTTCCGACCGCGCTGTCCGGTGGCGCGAGCGGCCTGCGGGCAGTCCGTGCCGGCGCTTGTCGCAGTTTCAGCCAGCCGCGAAGTGGCATGTCCCTATGTTCCAGTCCTTGCGGAGAGAGCCCATGTCGCTTCTGTCGGTCGATAGGCTTTCCACGCATTATCCAGCTGCGGCTGGAACGGTGCGGGCGGTCGACGATGTCTCGCTCGAGATCCTCGAGGGCGAGACCGTAGCGCTGGTCGGTGAATCCGGCTGCGGCAAGTCGACGCTTGGCAAATCCCTGATGCGCCTCGTCGATCCCACCTCCGGCCGGGTCACCTTCAAGGGGCACGATGTCGCTGCGATGTCGGGCAAGGAATTGCAGGCGATCCGCCAGCATATCCAGATGATCTTCCAGGATCCGTTTGCCTCGCTCAATCCGCGCCAGACGATCCGTTCGATCCTGACGGCGCCGCTCGCCGTCCACGGCATCGGGGATCGCAAGAGCCGCGATGCTATTGCCGCCTCGATGATTGCCCATGTCGGCCTGCCCTCGGATTCGCTCGATCGCTATCCGCATGAGTTTTCCGGCGGCCAGCGCCAGCGCATCGGCATTGCCCGGGCTTTGATCCTGCAGCCTGAGCTTGTCATCTGCGATGAGCCCGTGTCCGCGCTCGATCTGTCGATCCAGGCACAGATCCTCAACCTTCTCGTCGAGATGAAGACGGAACTGTCGCTTTCTTATCTCTTCATCTCCCACGATCTTTCGGTCGTGCGCTATTTCGCCGATCGCGTGCTGGTCATGTATCTCGGCCGCATCGTCGAAAGCGCCCCGACAGCAAGGCTCTGGAGCGATGCCAAGCATCCCTACACGCAGGCGCTGCTTGCCGCCGTGCCTGATCCGTCGCGGCGCAAGCAGGCGGCACCGATCACCGGCGATCTGCCGAGCCCGCACAACCCGCCGTCCGGCTGTCGCTTTCATACGCGCTGCCCGCTCGCAACAGACATCTGCCGGAGCGACGATCCGGCCTATCGGCAAATGGGCAGCGGCCATACCGTCGCCTGCCATCACGCACAATGAAATGGAGAAATGACATGGTCGATTATCGTTATCTCGGGCGCAGCGCGCTGAAGGTATCGCCTCTCACCCTTGGGACCATGATGTTCGGCGGCCCGACGCCCGACGACGTCGCCTTCCGTATCATCGACAAGGCTCACGATCAGGGGATCAACTTCATCGACACGGCCGATGTCTATCATGACGGCAAGTCGGAAGAGGTGGTCGGTCGCGGCATCAAGACAAGCCGCGATCATTGGGTGCTTGCGACGAAGTTCGTCAACTCGCACACGAAAGGCCCCAATCTTGGCGGTCATTCGCGCAAGTGGGTGATCGAAACGGTCGAGAACTCCTTGCGCCGCCTCAACACCGATTACATCGACATCCTCTATTTCCACCGCGCCGTTTTCGATGCGCCGCTGGAAGAGCCGGTGCGTGCGATTGCCGATCTCATTCGCGCCGGCAAATTGCGCTATTTCGGTGTCTCGAATTTCCGCGGCTGGCGCATCGCTGAGATTTCGCATCTTGCCGACCAGCTCGGCATCGATCGGCCGGTCGCGAGCCAGCCGCTCTACAACATCGTCAACCGCACCGCCGAAGCAGAGCAGCTTCCGGCCGCCTATCATTATGGTCTTGGTGTCGTGTCCTATTCGCCATTGGCGCGCGGTGTTCTGACCGGAAAATATGAGCCGGGCAAGGAGCCTGCCGCCGACACGCGTGCCGGTCGCGGCGACAAGCGCATCCTCGAAACCGAATGGCGGCCGGAATCCATCGCCATCGCCAAGGAAATTGCCACGCACGCCGCCGCGAAGAAGATCACGCCGACCGCATTCGCCATCGCCTGGGTGCTGAACAACAGGCTGATCACGTCGGCGATCACCGGGCCGCGTACGGAAGAGCACTGGGATAGCTATTTGAGTGCCCTCGATGTCAAGCTGACCGCCGAGGATGAAGCCCTGGTCGATCGCCTGGTTACTACAGGCCACCCATCGACACCGGGCTTTAACGATCCGAGCCATCCGGTCGAAGGCCGGGTTCCGGTGAGTGTTGCCGGCGATGCCGAAAACGTCGTGCCGCTTGCCCGCGCCGTCGCGTAACGACCAATCTCGAGGCCCTGTTCAGGCAGGGCCTTTTCCTTCCGGCGCGAAGAGAGCCTTTCATGCCCACAGCAGCCTCATCAGTCGTATCCTCGGCTCTCGTTGAAACCAATCGCGCGACATTGCTCGCAAGAGTACCCGACCTTGTCGAGGAGATTGCCAAAGAGGCCGCGCGCCGCGACCTCGAACGCGAGTTGCCGCATGAGGCTTTCAAGCTCTTCAAGGAGGCCGGCCTTGGTGCTTTGCGCATACCGAAGGCGCTCGGCGGGCCGGGCGGATCGGTGCTCGACTATATCGAGATGGTAATGACGATCGGGGCAGCCGATTCCAATGTCGCGCACGCGCTTCGAAGCCATTTTAATTTTACCGAGACATTGCTTCTCAATCCGACGAGCGCCGTCGATCGCACGCAGCTTGCCCGCGTGCTGGGCGGTAAGCTTTTCGGCGGCGCACACACGGAGCAGGGAACAAAACGTCCCGGCGAAGTCACGACGCGGCTAACGAAAACGGGCGATAGCTATAGGCTCAACGGGCGAAAATGGTACGCGACAGGCACCGCATTTGCCGATTTCGCCTCATTCAGCGCCAAGGATGATGACGACCAACTCGTCAGCGTGCTTTTGCCCGTCGACCGTAAGGGGATCAGCATCCTCGACGATTGGGACGGCATGGGTCAGCGTCTGACGGCAAGCGGCGGCGTGCTGCTCGACGACGTGGAAGTGTTGCCGCACGAGATTTCGAGGCGTGGGCTGAACACGCTGGTCGGCAGGCACGTGTCTACGCTGCGCCAGCTTCATCTCGCCGCCTCGATGGCGGGTGCCGTGCGCGGCGCGCTGAACGAAGGCACGGACTATGTACGCAGACAGGCGCGCTCGGCAGCCCACAGCGCCGCCGAGACGGCCAATGCCGATCCTTTCGTTCAGAAGATATTAGGCGAGATCGCGGCAAACTCCTTTGCCGTCGATACGCTGATCCGCGAGAGCGCCCGCGCGCTCGATCGGACGGCCGCGGCCTTTGCAGGCGACGATCCGCAGATGCTGGAGACGGCTTTGGTCGAAAGCGCGCTGACGACGGCGCGTACCCAGATCGTCGCATCGCAGCTCGCACTGGCTGCGGCAACCAATGTCTTCGAGCTCGGCGGTGGCTCAGCGACGTCGCGCCATCTCAATCTCGATCGCCATTGGCGAAACATTCGCACGGTGCTGAACCATAACCCTTTGCTGCACAAGGCGCGGGTGGTGGGCGATTACTACATCAACGGCACCACAACGCATCTGGAGGAAGGCAAGGTCTTCTGAGCCATGCACATAGACCCGCATTCCCATCATTCCGTCGTTATCGTCGGCGGCGGCTTTGCCGGCGCGTTAACGGCGATCAAGCTGCTCGACAAGACGGAGGTGCCGCTTTCGATTACGATATTGGAGCCCCGCGAGGAGCTTGGGCGTGGGGTCGCCTATAGCACGACCGAGGCCGTGCATCTCGTCAATGGCCCCGCCGGTACCTTTTCGCTTCATCCGGAAGAGCCCGACCATCTCACTCATTGGCTGGCGGAGAACGCGTTACGTTACGGCTGGACGCCGCCTGCCGATATCGCAGGCAGTTTTCCGCCGCGCCACCTTTATGGAACCTATGTCCGCGATGAGCTGCGCCGGGCGATATCGACAGCACGCTCCGGATCGACATTCCGGCATGTCAGGGCCGCGGCGAGCAGCCTGGCGTCCGCTCCGCACAGAGTGGAGATCACGACAAGTGAAGGCGCGGCTATCGAAGCGGACGAGGTGGTTCTGGCCCTCGGCGTCTTCCGGCCCGATCTTGCGCGACAGGAAGCATCCATCGCCCGTCATCCCGGTTTTGCGGCATCTCCGTGGGATGCCGCAGCCCTCGATCGCCTGGTGGAAACAGACGAGATCTTGCTCATCGGCTCCAGCCTGTCGATGGTCGACGCGGTCGCGAGCATGGAAGCGCGAGGCTTCCAGGGCCACTATCAGGTCATATCCAGGCGTGGCCAGTTCATAGAAGATCGGCGCAATGCCGCGCTGGAGCGTGATTTCCTCGCGGAAAGACCGCTGCCGACCACCGCGCGGTCCTTGCTCTCGATCGTCAAGGCAGAGCGTCGCGCATTGGCGGCCGAGGCCAAGGATTGGCAGGCGCTGCCGCTCGCCATCCGTCCTTACATTTTGCCGTTGTGGCAAAAGGCTGACGATACCGAGAGATTGCGGTTTGCCCGTCACCTGCGGGCATTCTGGGACGTGACGGCGCATCGTGCCGCGCCTGACAGCTATCGTGCCGTCTCCAAGGCGATTGCCGAAGGCCGGCTCCGGCACCGGCCCGCGCGATTGCAGGCTACGAAGCCCGCCGGCCGCTTGATCGCGGCGACGTTGAAAACACGCTCGGGTACCGAGTCCCATTCTTTCGGGGGCGTCATCGACTGCCGTGGCCACCAGTTGCATGACTGGCGACGCATTTCCGATCCCTTCGTCAGAAGCCTCATCGAAAGCGGAGAGGTTCGCCCGCACAGCACCGGCTTCGGCATCGATGCCACGGAGCAAGGGGATGTCATTTCGGAAGAGGGGCGTGTTCACCGCAACATCAGCGCCATCGGTCATCCGCTGCGCGGTGTTGCCTGGGAGTCAAGCTCGATCTCGGAACAGCGGGTGCAGGCGATTGCGCTCGCCGATCGTATTCTCGGCAAGCTGACGCCGCTTGCCCTTGCCGCCTCGTAAGCCGACATAAAAGAGGGGGGCGCCGCATCGCGCCCTCAAGCAGAACGGGCTGCTTCTTAGTGTCAGCCTTCGCCTTCCTTGATATAGACATCGGCGAAATTCGACTGCACGCCTTCCGCGCCGATCGTGTGATTTTTGACGCGCTTGTTGAAGACGGTGACGTTTTCGAGCGAGATTAGATTGATGACCGGAAGCTCGTCGGCGATGATCTTCTGGAAGTCATTGAATTCCTGCTTGCGCTTTGCCTCGTCGACTTCGATTGAAGCCGTCTCGAGCAGCCGGTCGACCTCCGGGTTCTGATAGTGGCTGGCGTTGGAGAAAGGCAATCCGAGCTTGAAGTTCTTCGACCAGTAGATGCGTTGCACGCCGAGCGTCGGATCGAACTGGTTGCCGAGATATTCCGCCGTCAGGTCGAAGGCGCGCTCGGTATAGACCTTCTGGATGTAAGTCGAGAAGTCGTAGGAATCGATCCTCGCGTCGATACCGATGCGCGCGAGGTTCTGCTTTAGATATTCGGCAACGCGCTTGAAGCCTTCATTGTAGGAATTGTGCGTCAGGCGAAGCGCAAACCGAGTGCCCCCGCCATTTCGCTTATAGCCGGCTTCATCAAGCAATTGCTCGGCCGCCTTGAGATCGAAGGCATAGGGCTTGATCGCGGTATTGAGATATTGCGGCAGGAAGGTGCTGACGGGCGTTGGCGAGACGTGGCCATAGCCATACCAGACCGTATTGAGGATGACGTTGAGGTCGATCGCATGCGCGATCGCGCGACGCACGCGGACGTCCTTCAAATATTCATTGTCGAGATTGAGGATGAGCTGCGTCTGGTCGCCTTTCGTCTCGTAACCGCGGGAATCGATACCGATATTCGGCAGCGCCTTGATGCGCTCGAGATCGGCGAGCGGAATGGGATTATCGCTGCCAAGATCGAATTCACCGGTTTCGAAGCCGGCTGCTCGAGCGGCGCCATCAGGCACGAAACGAACCACGACCTGGTCGAGATAGGGTTTGCCGGCATCCCAATAATCGGGATTGCGCTCCAGGATGATATGCGAGCCGCGCACCCAGTCCCGGAACACGAAGGGACCGGTGCCGATAGGGGCACTACCGTTCGGATTGGTCGGAACATCGGCGATCTTGACGCCTTCGTAGATGTGTCTCGGCACGATCGGAGATTCGGCCGCATAGAGCGCCTTCAGGAGGTAAGGTGCTGGCTTGGAGAGACGGAATATTGCCGTTAGGGGGTCTGGCGTGTCGACCGCGATGACATTGGCAAACGTGCCTCGTCCGCGCGGATGAACCTGCTTCAGGAGTTCGATCGAATAGGCGACGTCGGCCGAGGTGAAGGGCTTGCCGTCGTGCCATTTGACGTTGGATCTGAGCTTGAACGTATAGGTGAGACCGTCTGAGGCCACCGACCATTCGGTCGCGAGCTGCGGCTTCGGCAGAAGACCGAAATCGTAGGTGAGCAGGCCCTCGGTGATCTTCGGGCTGATCTTCTGCGTACCGCCGGCGGTATGGGCGAGTGCCAGGATGGTCGGCGGTTCGGGCTCGACGATGAAATTAAGCGTGCCGCCGCGCGGCGGTGTTTCGGCCGCGCGGGTCGCCGCGGTTGGCAGAAAGGTTGCTGCGGTCGAGAGCAGAAGCAGTTGATTGAAACGGCGGCGGTTGATGGTCATTCGCTTTCCTTGCCGGCTGAACGGATCGGTCCTTTGGTGAACCGTTGGCGGAGATGTCCGCGATCGGCGCATCTTCGGGTGCCCGGCCTGCAAAACGGAAGAATGTTTTTCTGATCGCCCGAGAAAGAAAAGCTTCGCCGGATGCCCCGAAGCGGCCCGGCCACATCTTTGTCTATCAAAAATATAGACTATTTTGCATTTTTAGTTTTTGCTTCCCCCATGCCGTCCAGGCATGGAAGAAAATGTCCATCCGCTTGCCGGTAAACGCAAAGCTCGTTCTCGTCTTGAGATGGCCGATTGTGCTGCAATCGGATTATGAGCACGATTGCCGACACACGGAGAAAATCCATCCAGCCGACCTTGGCGCGACTGCCGCCATTGACCTCGCTGCGCGCCTTCGTTGCGACTGCGCGGCATCTGAGTTTCCTTGGTGCTGCGGAGGAATTGCACGTCACCTCGGCCGCCGTCGGCCAGCAGATCCGGCTTCTTGAGGACTATCTGGGGCAATCGCTGTTTCACAGGGTCCGTGGTCAACTCCAGTTGACGGCCGCCGGCCTGGCACTCGTACCCGGACTGACAAACGCATTCGATGTGGTTCTGGCGACGATGACGCAATTCATCGCCAGCGATCACGATCTTCCGATCCGCGTATCGGTCGCGCCATCCTTTGCCAGCAAATGGCTGATCCCGAGATTGGACGGTCTGAGGCAAGCGGCCCCCGGCCTGGAGATTCTGGTCGATGCCTCGACGCATTTGACCGATCTGAACACAGGCGACACAGATTGCGCCATCCGGTATGGCAGCGGCGTTTATCCCGGGCTTGTCGTCGATCACCTTTTCTCCGAGGCCGTCGTGCCGATCTGCAGCCCCGAATTTGCCGAGCGGCATTGGCTATGGAACGGCCCACAGGCGATCGAAGGCGTGCCTCTGCTGCACGAGGACGGCGCCGAGCATGATCATTCCTGCCCGGATTGGAATGGCTGGCTGCGGGCTGAAGGATTATCCCTGCGTTTGCCGCAGGGCGGTTTCCGTCTCAATCAATCATCGCTCGTCATCGATGCCGCACTGGCGGGGCAGGGACTTGGTCTCGGTAAAGTTCGTCTGGCCGAGGCCGAGCTGAAGGCCGGGCGTCTTGTCGCGCCGTTCGGCGGCTCGCAAGCCGTGAACTTTTCCTATTTCTTCGTCACGACGCCCGCCAAGGAGCGTCTCATGCGCGTCGAATTGTTCCGCAACTGGCTTCAGGCGGAGGTCAAGGCCCTGCGGACAATCGGCGACATCCTGTCGCGCAACATATTGCGCAGGCTCGACATTGCCGCCGCCGAATAGCCGGCCGATTATTTCAGCCTGAAGCCGAGGCGGCGGGCCGCCACGCCGAGCAGATGGCGCCCCTTCAAGGCTTCGACGGTGCCGATGCGGTTTTTCACTTGGGCAGTCCAGTCTATGCGCGGCATGCGCTGTTCGGCCTGAAAATCCTGCAAGATCGTATTGTAGTGGCGCAGATCGTCAGACCTGCGGCTGCGATCGTAGTGCTCATGATGCAGCACGGTCGTCTGCGGCAGCCGCGGCTTGACGGCGGCCGGTGCGGCCGGATCGGGATAGCCTACCGTCAACCCGAACACGGGAAACACGCCCTCCGGCAATTCCAGCTCGCGCGCCACGGTTTCGGGATCGTTGCGGATCGCGCCGATATAGCAGGTGCCAAGCCCCTGCGATTCCAGGGAGACGACGGCGTTCTGCGCGGCGAGGGCAGCGTCGATGACGCCGAGCAGGAAGCTTTCGACATAGTCGAGGCCATCGGCGGCAGACCCTTGATCCGCCGCGATGCGGCGTGGCCTCGAAAGATCCGCAAGCCAGATCAGCAGCAACGGCGCCTGCGTGATCTGCCTCTGTGTCCCGGCAACCGCGTTCAGCTTGGCTTTGCGCACCTCGTCCCTGACGGCAATGACGCTCCAGGCCTGCAGATTGGATGAGCTTGGCGCCGATTGCGCCGCGGCGATTGCAAGGTGGAGTATATCGTCCGGAACCGCTTTCGGCAGATAGTCGCGTACGCTTCGATGGGACAGCAGCGTCTCGATCGTTTCGCTCCAATCCGCGCCGATATGCTGGCTGTTGCGGTAGCGCTCCCTGACAAGAGCGGCAAGCCGGTCATCATCTGGAAACTTGGCGGTCGCAACTGGCGTCATATCGTTTCTCCTTTACTCGGCGGCAATGGCATAGGGGTTGGCGGGCCGGGAAAGACCCAAGTGATCACGCAGGGTATGGCCGGTATATTCCTTCCTGAATAGACCGCGGCGGCGCAGGATGGGCACTACCTCATCGACGAAGACCTCCAGGCCATGCGGCAGCACATCGGGCATCAGGTTGAAGCCATCGGCAGCCGCAGCCACGAACCATCTTTCGATATCATCGGCAACTGCCTCGGGCGTGCCGACGATGGTGCGGTGTCCGGTGCCGCCGTTCAAGGCGCGGATGAGGCCTCGCACGGTCAATTTCTCGCGCTGGGCAAGAGCAAACGTTGCCCGGAAAAAGGTATGCCCTCCGTCGGCCGGCAAGGGAATATCGTCGGGCAGCGGCTCATCGAGCTTCAGCCTGCTCTGATCGACCTGCAGGACGCCGGATAGGCGCGCAAGACTGTATTCCAGCGGAATGAGTTCGCGCAGCTCCTCTTGCCGCCGCCTGGCTTCTGCCTCGGTGCTGCCGATGATCGTCGCGAGGCCGGCGAGCACCAAAAGGCTGTCCGGAGCGCGACCGTAGCGAGCGGCTCTCGTTCGGAGGTCGCGGGCGTAATCGAACGACTCCTCTAGAGATTGCGAGGCCGAGAACACCGCTTCGGCGTGCCGGGCTGCCAGCTCCCGCCCATCATCCGAGCCGCCCGCCTGTACGATGACAGGATGCCCCTGCGGCGGGCGTGGGACGTTGTGCGGGCCATGAACGGAGAAATGCTTGCCGCGATGGGCGATCGGATGGACCTTCGTTGTGTCGACGAACCGACCGCTTTCGACATCGCCGATAAAGGCGTCTTCCTCCCAGCTGTCCCACAGGGCCTTGACGACCGATGTAAATTCCTCCGCGCGCTCATAGCGGCTGTGATGCGCGACCGGCTTTTCCAGGCCGAAATTCCGGCTTTGCGAGAGATCGGCGCTGGTGACGATGTTCCAGCCGACGCGGCCGCCGCTGGCGTGATCGAGGGTCGCGAAGCGGCGAGCGATATTATAGGGCTCGTTATAGGTGGTGGAAGCCGTCGCGATCAGGCCGATATGCTCGGTATGGGCCGCGACCGAGGCCAGCACGATGGTCGGCTCGAGAGATGTCAGCGGCCGGAAATCGACGCGATCGGAGATAGCGGCCTGATCGGCGAGAAAGATCGCGTCGAAAGTGCCGCGCTCGGCGATCCGGGCGACATTGATATAGTGATTGATATCGAAGGATGCGCGTGGGTCGCTTCCCTGCATGCGCCAGGCGGCCGGCGAAAAGCCGGAATGCAGTATGTTGATATTGAGGTGAAGCTCGCGTTTCCTGCTCATTGGAATATCCCCGGTTCCGGAAACTCGCCGCCCAGGAACCATGTTCCGACATTGCGGGTCTTGTATTCAGCGGGATTGTGCAGCGTGTGAATGCGCACATTGCGCCAGAAGCGGTCGAACCCGAGCGGCCTGACGGCGGACCGTGCGCCCATGACTTCGAAGATCTCGCTTGTCACCTCAAGGGCAACCCGGCCGGCAAGCACATTGGCGGAGGCGACCGCGATTGCGGCCTCACCGCGCTCCTCTGCCGTCAAATCGTGCCCTTTCGCATAGACGGCATCGACGGCCGAGAGCGCCCGATCGGCAAGCGCCGTTGCCGCCTGTACCTTGATCCACAGCTCGCCATACTGTCTCTTGATCCACGGATCGTCGGAATGACGCTCGACGCCGGAATAGATCCACGGGCGCGATTTCGTGACCGTATAATCGCGCGCCGCCGCCAATGCCCCTTGCGCGGAACCGACGAAGACGTTGAGAAGGACGCTCTGCTGCTGCAGGGGTGCCAACAGGGCGATCGGAACCTGTGGCCTGTCAGGCAGGATCTCGCTCCGGTCGATCTCGACATCCTTGTAGAGAACGCGGCCGCTTCCCGTCTGTCGCTGGCCGATCCCGTCCCAATCGTCGGTGATGGTGATGCCGTTGCGATCGGCCGGCATATAGGCAAAGCTCCGCTTGTTGGTGTCCTCATCTTCCCAGGCGACCATCAGATAGTCGGCGACATGTGAACCTGAGGCGAATGGCCTGAAGCCGTTGAGGACGACCTTCCCCGCCTCCTGCCGGCCGAAGAGGCTCTTGGAAAAGCTGTTCGTCGTATTGCCCCAGAACCAGCGACCAGCCGCAGAGCGGCGCAGGATGTCCTGGGATCGCTCATCGTGGAGCGTGGTAACGGCGTTTTGCAGCGGGCTGAAATGATAGCCATAGAGATGGCCGAGCGAACCGTCGACTTTGGCGAATTCGCGCACGATCCGCATGGCAGTGGAGTAGGGTTCGCCGGCGCCGCCGAATTCCTTCGGGATCACCAGATTGACGAGGCCGCTCTCCTTGAGGAGCTTGATCTGCGCCTCGGGCCTGCCGCCGGATTGATCTCTCTCGATGGCATCGCGGGCGAATATGTCCCGCAGCTCGACGGCCTTGGCGAGATGGGGGTTTGATGTGTCGGCCTCGAAGAGGGAGGGCGGAGGGTGGGGCGGCTCGAAGCCATCTGGCTTTATGGTCATGGCAGGCCCCATCCCTAATGCAGGCGTGGAAAGCCGTGCCGTTCGGCAAGCAGCTCGAGAATGCGATCGGTCGAATTGATGAAGCGCGTGCCGTTCCACTCGCCGGCGTCGGCTGGCGGGTTGTCCGCAAGGATCAGAAGCGGCAGCGACTGGTTTTCCTCGCCGGCAACCTTGATCACCTTCTCCCGCGGCCGCAGGAAGGCAACCCTTTCGACATCGATCGCCGCGGCAAGATCCGGGAATGAGGCGAGCAGTCCCTCGATCGCGTTGCAAAAGGGGCAGACGAAGCTGACGCCTGGATGTTTCGGATCGGCAAAGCCGGGTGAAATGAGGAACAATTTGTCACGAGCCATTTGGTCTTCTCCTATTCTGCTGCGACCGCATTGCCTGCGGAAAAACGATTGGCCGGACGCTTGAGCCCGAGATTTTCCCGCAGCGTCGTGCCTTCATATTCGCTGCGGAACAGGCCGCGGCGACGCAGCTCCGGCACGACGAGCGTGATGAAATCGGCAAGTCCGCCGGGCATGATCGGCGCCATGATGTTGAAGCCATCGGCGCCAAAATTCTCGAAGCGCTCTTCCATGACGTCGGCGATCTGCGCGGGCGTCCCCACCACCTGCCAATGACCGCGTGCGCCGGCGATGCGCAGATAGAGCTGCCGGATGGACAGGTTTTCGCGGCGCGCGAGATCGAGCACCAGTTCCTGGCGGCTCTTGCCGGCGTTGGTGACCGGCGGCTCCGGCGGCACGGGACCGTCAAGCGGATAGGAACTTAAGTCGACGCCGGTCAATTGCGAGAGGAGGTTAAGACCGACTTCCGGCTGGATAAGGTTCTGCAGGGCCTGGAATTTGTCTTCGGCTTCCGCTTCGCTTCGCCCGACGACAGGAAAGATTCCCGGCAGAATCTTCAAGTCGTCGGGCGAGCGGCCATATTTGCCGAGCCGGCCCTTGACGTCGGCATAGAAGGCTTTTGCCTCGTCAAGCGTAATCTGTGCGGCGAAGATCGCTTCGGCGGTGCGTGCAGCCAGTTCCTTGCCAGGCTCCGAGGCTCCGGCCTGCACGACAACCGGCCGCCCCTGCGGCGAGCGCGGAATGTTCAGCGGCCCGCGCACCTTGAAATGGCGGCCTTTGTGGTCGAGCCGGTGCAGCTTGTCTGGATCGAAATAGCGACCGCTCTCGCGATCGCGGATGAAGGCATCGTCCTCCCAGCTGTCCCAAAGGCCGAGCACGACATCGGCGAATTCTTCCGCACGGTCGTAGCGGTCGGCATGCAGGATCTGTGCGTCATGGCCGAAGTTGAAGGCCGCTTCGGGATCGGAAGAGGTCACGAGGTTCCAGCCGGCGCGGCCGCCGCTCAGGCGGTCGAGCGAACCGAACTGGCGCGCTAGGTTGAAGGGATCGGAAAAACTTGTCGAGGCGGTGGCGATCAGGCCGATATTGCGGGTGACGCTGGCAAGGGCCGAGAGTAGCGTGATCGGTTCGAATGGATAGATGCCGCTATGCGCCTTCCGGCTCGCTGCATCCAGGTCCTTCAGACGAGCAGCAACGCCGTCGGCAAAGAAGATGGTATCGAACTTGGCGGCCTCGGCGAGTTTGGCGAGCTCCAGATAATTCTCGAACTCGGTGCCCACGGACGCCTCGGGATGCCGCCAGGCGGCGACATGGTGGCCGGTGAAGAGCAGGAAGGCGCCGAGCTTGATCTGATCCTTGCGTCTAGCCATGGGATGTCCTTTCAGCGATACATCGCCGGAACGGGGAACTCACCCGTCAGCAGCCATGTGCCGAGCGTGCGCTTCTTGTATTCGGCGGGATTGTGCAGTGTGTGGGTGCGCACGTTGCGCCAGAAGCGGTCGAAACCGTTTGCCGTCGTTGCCGAGCGTGCACCCATGACCTCGAAGATCTCGCTGGAGACGGCAAGCCCGACTTCGCCGGCATAGACATTGGCTGTGGCGATATCGATGGCGGCGGCCCCGCGATCTTCATGCGTCAGGCCGGCTCCCTGGTTGAAGGCTTTGTCGAGGCTGTGTGCGGCTTTGTCGGCAAGCTCGGTGGCCGCGAGCGTGCGGATGTAGAGGTCGCCGTACTGTCGCTTGATCCAGGGGTCGTCGGTGTGCTTGTCGACGCCGGAATAGATCCAGGGCCGAGACGATGTCGCCGTGTAGGCTCGGCCCTCCTCCAGCGCTCCCTGTGCGCTGCCGACGAAGACGTTGAGCAGCACGCTTTGCTGCAGCAGGGATGTCAGCGAAGTGTAAGGGGTGAGGGGTACGGCAGGCGAGCTGATAAGCTCGTCGTCGGCGATCTCGAGATTATGAAAACTCACCGTGCCGCTGCCGGTCTGGCGCTGGCCGATGCCGTCCCAATCATCTTCGATGACGATACCCTGGCGGTTGGCTGGCACGGCTGCCGTCAGACGCTCGCCGTCGGCATTTTCGAAGGAGATCTGAATGTAGTCGGCAATGTGGGAGCCTGAGGAAAAAGGGCGCTTGCCGTTGATCAGCCAGCCATTGTCGATACGCCGTCCCGATGATGTTTTCGACATCGCGTTGCCGGAATTGCCCCAGACGAAATTGCCCGCCGCAGAGGCTCTGAGCAGCCGCTCCCGCTGTACATCCGACCCCCGAAACAACACGAGGTTCAAGGGAAGGTGGTGGTAGCCGAAGAGGTGCGCGAGCGAGCCGTCAGTGCGGGCAAATTCCCGCACGGCCCGCAAGATGGAGGGCCAGGAAGCGCCGCGACCGCCATATCGGGTCGGAATCTGCGCGGAAGGCAATCCGCTCTCCTTCAGCAGGCGGATCTGTTCGGTCGGCCTGCCACCCAATTTGTCGCGCTCGACCGCATCCCGGTCGAAGGCCTGCCGGAGCTCGACGGCTTTTGCGACGAGGGGATCGGATGTGTCTGATTGGAACGACATGTCTGCTCCACGCCCATGGATTTGAACGGCGCATCGCCGCTTTGAGGCGTGAAGGGTTCGGTGATTGCAGACCCAAGTCCAGCAATATCTATTTGATCCGGTAGGAAGAAATTCTTTCCCTCTCTATCGGAAAAACTTAGGCGACCGCAATTTCCAGCCATTGCGAGCAGTTGCCGTGAAACGGTCTCCGCCGGTTCGGCATGTCGCGTGACGAACAAATCCGAACTGGCGGCGGTAAATAGAATATAATTTCTATAGATTATAATATTTAACGTTTAGCTTTCTTCCGCAGCGATGATGGAGAAGACAATGGCGGGCAGACAAAGGCAACTGAAGCTCGGGGCTTTCCTTTATCCGACCGGGCACCACATTGCCGCCTGGCGGCATCCGTTGACGCAGGCCGATGCCGGTTCCAACTTCGCCCATTATGTCGAGCTTGCGCAAATCGCCGAAGCGGCCAAATTCGATCTGGTCTTCCTGGCCGATGGTGTCGGTACCCGCGGAGACGATACCGAGGCGTTGCAGCGTACGGCGCAGCGCTATGTCGCGCAATTCGAGCCGATCACATTGCTATCGGCGCTGGCTGCGGTGACGAAAAATATCGGCTTCGTGGCGACCGCCTCGACGTCCTTCAACGAGCCCTATCACATCGCCCGCAAATTCGCCTCGCTCGATCATATCAGCGGCGGCCGCGCCGGTTGGAACCTTGTCACGTCCTCCAGCGATCATGAAGCGCATAATTTCGGCAGGGATGAACATTACGCCCATGCCGAACGCTACGAACGGGCCGAAGAATTCGCGGATGTCGTTCTTGGCCTTTGGGACACCTGGGAGGAGGATGCTTTCCCCCGCAACAGGCAAAGCGGCATCTATTATGATCCGCGAAAACAGCACATCCTCAATCACAAGGGTAAGCACTTCAAGGTGCGGGGGCCTCTGAACGTGTCGCGCACGCCGCAGGGCCACCCGGTGCTCGTGCAGGCGGGCTCCTCCGAGCCGGGAAGGGAGCTTGCCGCCCGTACAGCGGAAGTCGTCTTTACCGCCCATCAGACCATCGAGGATGCGAGGGCCTTCTACGCGGATATCAAGGGCCGCCTTGCGAAATACGGCAGGGACCGAGATGACCTCAAGATCATGCCCGGCATCTTCCCGGTCGTCGGCAGAACGCGCGGGGAAGCGCAGCAAAAATTCGCCGAACTGCAGGATCTTGTCCATCCGGTGGTCGGCCTTTCCCTGCTGAATGGCATGGCAAGCGGTGTCGATCTCTCCCAATATCCGCTCGACGGTCCCATTCCGGCTCTGCCTGAGACCAATGGCAGCAAGAGCCGCCAGAAATTGCTGCTCGATCTCGCCAGGCGCGAAAACTTGACGATCCGGGAACTTTATCTCCGCATCGCCGGCGCGCGCGGGCACTGGCAGATCGTCGGAACCCCGACTGAAATTGCCGATCAGATGGAGGAGTGGTTCAAGACGGGTGCGGCCGACGGCTTCAATGTCATGCCGCCGCAGCTGCCGACTGGTCTTTATGATTTCGTCGAGCACGTGCTGCCGGAACTGCGGCGCCGCGGCCTTTTCCGTAGCGATTACGAAGGTTTGACGCTGCGGGAAAATCTCGGATTGAGAGTGCCTCTACATCCGGCGCGGCATGCCGTTGCTGCGGAGTAATCGGCTATGGGCAATTCCCTGCATCTCCAAATCAGCCACGTCACCCGCCAGTTCAAGGTGAATGGCGAGATATTGACCGCTCTCGACGATGTCAGCCTCGATATTGCCGAGGGCGAGTTCGTCACCATCGTTGGGGCGAGCGGTTGCGGGAAGTCGACTTTGCTGCGTTTAGGAGCCGGCCTTGATCTGCCGACCGCCGGTTTCGTCGGCCATGCCGGACGGCCGGTCAAGGAGCCGAGCCTCGAGCGCGGCATCGTCTTTCAGGAGCCGAGGCTTTTCCCCTGGCTGACCGTCGCCCGCAATATTGCGCTCGGGCTGGAGAATTCCGGGCTGCCCAAGGCAGAGAAGAACAGGCTCGTCGAATCCCATCTCGAACTCGTCGGCCTCTCCGGCTTCGCCAACGCCTATCCGCACCAGCTTTCCGGCGGGATGGCCCAGCGCGCCGGTATCGCGCGGGGATTGGTCAATCGCCCGAATGTCCTGTTTCTCGATGAGCCCTTCGGGGCGCTCGATGCCATCACCAAGGCAAGATTGCAGGACGAGTTGCAGACGATCTGGGCGAAGGAACGCATCACCATGGTTCTGGTGACGCATGATGTCGAGGAAGCCGTTTATCTCGGTGACCGCGTCGTCGTTATGTCGCCTCGACCAGGCCGCATCCGAGACGTCGTCCCGGTGGACTTGCCGCGCCCACGCGATCGCACCTCTCCCCAGCTGGTCGAAATCCGCAATCGGGTTCTTGAGAGCCTCAACGCCACGACGTCAACGCCTCGCCCGCTATCGAGCATCACAGGTCCGGCGGTTGAAACCCGGCCCGCCGTCGTCGCCGCAGAATAATCACGGAGCAACAGATGAAACTGTCCATTATTTCCCGCTTGGTCGCCGGTGCGGCGGTCGCCCTGAGCCTGTTATCCGCCTCGGCCTGGGCGCAGGATCCCCTCGTCATTCACGTCGGCTACGCCGCGATCGGCGTCGACAACAAACCCTATGCCGAGGGAACGTCGGCCGCGACGGCGCGCGCCGGCGAATTTCTGGAAAAGGAATTCGCCAACGATCCGAACGTCAAGATCGAATGGACCTTCTTCAAGGGCGCTGGCCCGGCGGTCAATGAAGGCTTTGCCAACGACCAGCTCGACTTTGCCTATCAGGGCGATCTTCCCGCACTGATCGGGCGGGCAACCGGCCTGAAGACGAAGTTTCTGCTGGCGAGCGGCGCGCGCAAGCCGCTCTATCTTGCCGTCGCCAAGGGATCCGGCATCAAGAAGATCGAGGATCTGAAGGGCCGCAGGGTCGCGCTGCAGCGCGGTACCAACGGCCACCTCTCCGCAATCAAGATCTTGCAGGCACACGGATTGACCGAGCGTGACATCCAGGTCGTCAATCTGGATACTGCCGGCACGGTCGCGGCCCTGACCAGCAAGGACATAGATGCGGCGTTCGGTGACACGCAGCTCATCAATCTCGCGGCGAAGGACAGCGCCGATGTCATCTATACGACGAAGGGTGACGATCCGCGCTTCGGGCGTAATGCGGGCATCATCGGCCGCGGGGCCTTCATCGACGCCCATCCGGAGATCACGCAGCGTGTCGTCGACGCGTTCGTCAAAGCGGCGCAGTGGTCGTCGGAAGAGCAGAACCGTGCGGCCCTCTTCGAACTCTGGCACAAGTCGGGCACGCCCGTTCCGATCCTGGAGGAATATTTCCGCAACGATACGCTCACCTATCGCAACTCGCCACTGATCGACGATCTCCTAGTCTCGCAGTACAAGGAGCAGGCGGTCAAGAGCAAGGAATACGGCCTGATCCGCCGCGATGTCGATCTCAACGGCTGGTTCGAACCTAAATATCTCAACAATGCGCTGGAAAAGCTCGGGCTGACGAAATTCTGGCAGCCCTATGGTGCAGACGGAAAGCCGGTTGCCTCCTGATCGGAGACGCGATCGAGACTAGGAGACTGACGTGAGCGCTGTTGTCGAGACTACCGGTCGGGCCGGCTTGCCGCTATCGCCAGCAAGGCTCCAGCGCGTTGCCGTCCTCGTGACCGGCCTGATCTTTCCGCTTGGCCTGTTTGGCCTCTGGTGGGTAGCCTCCGCCAGGGGCTGGCTGCCGGAGCAGATCCTGCCGCCGCCAGCCTATGTCTACCAGACCGGCCGCGACATGATCCTCAGCGGCGAGCTTCTCTATCACACCGGGGTCAGCCTTGGACGCGTCGTCATCGGCTTTGCCATAGGCGCCGGGCTTGGCCTGTTGCTCGGCATCGCCATGGGGCTTTCCGAAACGGTCGAGGACTATGTGAAGCCGCTCTTCCTCGCCTTCGCGCAGATCCCGACGCTCGGATGGATTCCGCTCTTGATGCTGCTTGTCGGCATCGAAGAGACCTTGAAGATCATCATCATCGCCAAGGGCGCCATCGTGCCGATGACGATGAACACGCTCGCCGGGATCCGCGACGTCTCCCCGAAATATCTCGAGGTCGGCAGAGCGCTGCGCTTCAGCCGCTGGCAAACCCTGCGTCTGATCGTGCTGCCGGCTGCCGTTCCCTCCATATTCACCGGTATCCGTTATGGCCTTACCCATTCCTGGACATCGCTTGTCGGTGTCGAGTTGCTCGCCTCTTCCGAAGGGCTCGGCTATCTTCTGGTCTGGGGGCGGCAGATGTTCTGGCTCGATACCGTCATCGTCGCGATGATTGCCATCGGACTTGTCGGCTTCGTCATGGACAAGGGGCTGGATCGCACCGAACTGCTGATCCAGCGGTGGAAGCGGCAGGAGCTTTGACAATGGCAAGAGCAAGCCGCCTCGTTCGTTTCCGCCGAGGCATAACCTTGCCGATCCTTCTCCTTGTGGCCTGGGAGGTTTCAAGCCGGACGGGTCTCGTGGATGCGCGCTTTCTGCCGTCACTGGAGGATGTCGTCGCTACGGCTAAGCGTGAGCTGATCGGCAATGATCTTGTCGGCGAACTGGGTTTCAGCCTGATGCGCAATATTGCCGGCTTCCTGATTGGATGCGTGCTCGGTGTCGCTTTTGCGAGCCTGCTGGCGCTCTCGCAGCTTGCCGACCGCCTCATCATGCCGACCTTCAACGGACTGAAGCAGATCTCCCTTCTGGCCTGGATACCACTGATTTCGGTCTGGTTCGGCTTTGGCGAACAGGCGAAGATCGTCTTCGTCGCGCTCGCCGCCTTCATTCCTATCGTTCTCAATACCTATGACGGGATGAGGGAGGCGCCGGCCGAACTGCTCGAGGTCGCAAGGGCGCTAAGGTTCAATGCGCGGCAGAAGGCATTGCGGATCTATATTCCGGCGGCAATGCCGTCGATCGCCACCGGCGTCCATCTGGGCCTCATCTATGCCTGGCTGGCAACGGTCGGCGCAGAATATTTCCTGGCTGTCGGCCCGGGCATCGGCGGGCTGGTCATCGCCGGACGGGAGCGGTTCGACATGGCCATGGTCATGGTCGGCGTCCTGATATTGGGCGTGGTCGGCTTCACCCTCAATCGCCTTGCCTATGGGCTGGAGGCTTATCTGCTGCGCTGGCGACCTAAGCAGACCACGTAGGTTGTGCTGTCAATAGTTATGGGCAGGCAGTTGTTACTGTGTCAGCCGCCGGCATCGCGCTGCAGCAGCATACCTGCATTTATGAAACGGATTTCTGCCTCCTTGTTCATAAACGCATCACGATACCTTTAGTCTATAATTTTTATAGACAATTATAATCCCGTTCAGACCGCGCGACCCCCGTTCTCCTCCAGAAGCGGATGATCGGAGCGGCAGCGACCAATATTAAGGACGGGATATGAGCGAGAGATATTTCAGCGTGAATGGTGCGAAGCGAGGCAAAAGCGGCATCGCCCTTGCATTTTCTCTTTTGGCGATGATCGGGACCGCAGCGAATGCCGCATCCGAAACGACAAAGCCGATCGATGGTGGTGTTCTCAACGTCGGACTGGCAACGGATGCCTCCATTATCGACCCGTCGATCACGGGCAACTCGGTCACGGCATTGATTACCCGCAATGTCGTCGACTCGCTCGTCGGGCAGGCCGAGGACAACAAGTTCACGCCGTGGCTGGCAGAAAGCTGGGACATCAACGGCGACAATACCGTCTATACTTTCCATCTGCGTCAGGGCGTGACATTCAGCGACGGCACTCCGCTCGATGCAGCCGCGGTCAAATACAATTTCGATCGCATTCTCGATCCGAAGACGACATCGAGCTACGCCAAATCGCTGCTCGGACCTATCGACAAGATCGAGGTGCCGGATAGCCGTACGGTCGTGATCCGCTATCGCCAATCATTCGCGCCCCTGCTGCAGGGGTTGAGCCTTCCCTATCTCGGCATCCAATCATCGACCTATCTCCAGAAGGCGCAGAGCACGACGAATACGGTCGTCGGATCGGGTCCTTACGTGCTCGACAATTTTACCAAGGGCAGCGGCAGCAAGCTGAGCCGCCGGGCGGACTACAGTTGGGGTCCTGGCTATGCCGCGCATAAAGGGCCGGCCCATTTCGATCAGATCGTCTTCAAATATCTGCCGGAGGCTTCCGTGCGTCTCGGTGCACTGGCAAGCGGTCAGCTGCAGGCGATCGATGCCGTGCCACCGGCAAATTATCGCTCCGTTCAGGGTAATGGCAAGCTGCAGGTGGTGACGCGGGAAAATCCGGGCGTCAACAGCGCCTATTTCCTGAACACCTCGAAGGGACCATTTCAGGACTTGAAGGTGCGGCAGGCGTTCCAGAGCGCCGTCAATGGCCCCGCCGCGGTCAAGGCTGCCTTCTTCGGAACCTTGAAGCCGGCCGACAATATCCTCGGCCCCTCGACGCTCTATTACGACCACGACATTTCCAGCTCATGGGGCTTCGATCTGGCAAAGGCCAACCGGCTGCTTGATGAGGCGGGCTGGTCGCAGAAGGACGCCGATGGTGTCCGCAAGAAGGACGGCGGCCGGCTGACCCTGCATTATGTCTACGACAGCACCTCGCTCGCCGCGACGGAAGTGACCCTGGCGCAGGCCGTTCAGTATCAGGTTCGGCAAGCGGGTTTCGATCTGCAGCTCGACCCCGTCGATGCCGGCGGCTGGACGGCACGCGCCAACGCCAACGACTACGATCTCGTGTCCTTCTTCTATGTGCGCGCCGAGCCCGATATCCTGCGGACGGTATTCCATTCAGCCTATATTCCGCCTGCCGGACAGAATGCGTCGCGCGTCAAAAGCCTCGACGAAAAGCTGACCAAGGCGGTTGGCGCATCGGATACCGAGCGCAAAAAGCTCTATGCTGAGATACAGAAGGAAGTGATCGAGCAGGCCTATGCCGTGCCGCTTTTCGTGGCGGCCTATCAGCTCGGCGCTTCAAAGAGCCTGCATGGTATTTCTTGGGCCACCAATGCGAAACCGAATTTCTACGATGCCTGGCTGGACCGCTAAGCTTTTCCAAACCGCTGTGCGGCGGACCGGGGTGATTGTTGCCGTACTTTGGGGCGCGGCAACGATTGCCTTTATTGCGGTGAAGCTCATTCCCGGCGATCCCGTCGCGATACTGGCTGGCGGAGAAAACGTCGTCGATGAGGCAGAACGGGCCGCATTGGTGCATCAATATGGTCTCGATAAGCCACTGGCGCTGCAATATGCGCATTACATCGGTAAGGCTCTGAGCGGCGATTTCGGAGAAAGCTACCAGTACAGGCAACCTGTTTCCGAGGTGATCTATGAAGCGGCGGGGCCGACATTGCAGCTTGCTGGGAGCGCGATCGTACTTGCTCTTGTTCTGGCGATCAGCGTAGCCCTGGCGACGGCGGGCCGTCGTAAGGGCCTGACGCTGTTGTCCTCGGGGGTAGAATTGATTCTTCTGAGTACGCCCGTCTACTGGATCGGCATCGTCCTGCTGACGATCTTCAGTTTCAAGCTTGAATGGTTTCCGGTCACCGGCAATGACGGGCTGTCAGCGCTTGTGCTGCCCGCCATCGCTTTGAGCCTGCCGCTAGCCGCACTTTTAAGTCAGGTCTTGCGTGACGGCTTGGAAGAGGCGCTCTCCCAACCGTTTTCGCTGACTGTCCGGACACGTGGCGTCGGCGAGACGGTCTTGCGTGTCAAACATGGCTTGCGGCACGCCGCGCTGGCGGCATCGACCCTTACCGGCACGTTGCTCGCCGGCACTCTCGGCGGCTCGATCCTGACCGAGACGGTGTTCGGCCGTTCGGGAATTGGGCAGATCACGCTTCAGGCGATCAAGACCCGCGACATGCCGCTGATCCTTGGTCTTGTGATGCTGTCCGCGCTTGTGTTCGTCATCGTCAATCTGCTGGTTGATGCCTTCTACCTTCTGATCGATCCACGTCTACGGAGGGCAAGCCTGTGAGCGATATCGTTCTAGCCGAGAACGGGCGGGAACGCCGTATCATGCGCCGGCGACCGATCTGGCTGTCTTTTGGGCTGCTTGTTCCCTTCGTCTTTGTAATTGTGCTTGGCGTAGCGGTCTGGGCGCCGCAATGGCTTTCCTCGTTCGATCCGGAGGCAGTCGACCCGAATGCCATTCTGTTGCCGCCCGATGCCGGGCACTGGTTCGGAACGGACGAACTCGGCCGGGATCTGTTTTCGCGCGTGGTCCATGGAACCTCGCAATCCCTGACCATTGGCATTGGCGCGACACTGATTGCGAGTATCGGCGGGATCGTGCTGGGTACGACGGCTGCGCTCGCTCCACGACCGATCAGCCGGCTTCTATTGCGGATTATCGATATCCTGCTCGCCTTTCCGGAAATGCTGCTTGCGCTTTTGGTGATTGCCGTTCTTGGCCGCGGGCCTGCCAATACGTTGCTGGCTGTCGGGCTTGCGAGTATTGCCGGCTATGCGCGACTGATCCGTTCACAAGTGCTTCAAATCAAGCTGTCGGGTTATGTCGAGCATGCCGTGGCACTTGGCGAGCATCCGTGGACGATTGTCAGCCGGCATATCGTGCCCAATGCCATCCGGCCGCTGCTCATCCTTGCAACGATTGGTGTCGGAAGTTCGGTGCTATCGGCATCGGCCCTGAGCTTTCTCGGGCTAGGGGTGGTGCCGCCGGAGGCCGAATGGGGCGCGCTCCTCGCCAATGGTCGCAATTTTCTCGATATCGCGCCCTGGACCAGTCTTTTGCCGGCAACCGTCGTCGCGCTTTCCGTCATCTCGATCACCTTGCTCGGCCGCCGGCTGCAAACCCTTCTTGCAACGGGAGATCTGCGATGAATATCCAGACCAGTCTGCAGAACTTTCAGACCGCGGATTCCGCGCCGTCCCCGCTGCTTGCGGTCGAAGGCCTGAATGTGGCCTTCCAGACCTCGCAAGGGCACGTGGACGCGGTTCGCGACCTGTCGCTGCAGATTGCGCCCGGCGAGATTCTTGCATTGGTTGGCGAATCCGGCTCCGGAAAATCGGTGACGGCCCGGGCGCTTGTCGGTCTAACGGGACCGCGTTCAACCGCAAAAGCCAGCAAGATCGAGCTGATCGCGCATGATGGGCGGCCATTGGATCTTCTCGGACTGTCGGAGAAAGCGTGGCGACATGTGCGGGGGCGTGAAATCGGCTTTATCCTCCAGGACGCGCTTGTGTCGCTTGATCCCCTGAGGACCATAGGTCGGGAAATCGCCGAACCCATTCTCGCGCATCGTCTGGTGCCGCGCTCGCTCGTATCGCAGCATGTCGCGCAATTGCTGGAGCGCGTCGGTGTTCCCGAGCCGGAATCGCGGATGGAGCAATATGCGCATCAATTGTCGGGTGGGTTGCGGCAAAGAGCGTTGATCGCCTCCGCACTTGGCGGCCAGCCGCGCCTGCTCATTGCCGACGAGCCGACGACGGCACTGGACGTCAGCGTTCAGAAGAGAGTGCTCGCCATCTTCAGGGAGCTGGCTGCCGCCGGTCATGGCATCCTCCTGATCACGCATGATCTAGCTGTGGCCGCGCAGCTGGCCGATCGGGTCGCCGTGATGCAAAGGGGCCGGGTGGTGGAGACAGGCCCGGCTCGCCTCCTCCTCTCCGATCCCCGGCACGACTATACCCGGCAGCTCCTTGCCGCCGTGCCGACAACCGCCAAGCGCGGTCGGCGGCTGAGCGCTCCGGATGTGCCCTTGCCGCCGCGCCAACCTGTTCGCTCGGGCGAGCGCCTTTTGGAGATCGGCAACGTATCGATGAGCTTCCGGCGCGCGGATGGCAGCCTGCTGCGAGCGGTCAGCAATGTATCGCTTCATATCGATCGCGGGGAGACGCTGGGCGTGGTCGGCGAATCCGGTTCGGGCAAGACGACGCTTGGCAAGATCGCGCTTGCGCTGCAGCATCCTGATGCCGGAGAAGTGCTGTTTGAAGGGCGACCCTGGAGCGCGCTTTCCGAGCGGCTGCGCCGGCCGCTTAGAGCCGGAATGCAGACGATCAGCCAGGATCCGCTAAGCTCCTTCAATCCACGCTTCACCGTCGAGCGGATCATAGAGCAACCCTTGCTGCTCTATGGCGGGCTTGGCAGATCGCAACGCCGAGAGAAGATCGTCGAACTAATGAATCTGGTCGGGCTGCCGGCGGATCTGCTTGCTCGCAGGCCGACGGCGCTTTCCGGTGGACAGCGCCAGCGCGTGTCGATTGCCCAGGCACTCGCCGCCACGCCGAAGCTTCTGGTTTGTGACGAGCCCGTTTCAGCGCTTGACGTTACGACGCAAGCCCAGGTTTTGGATCTGCTGGTCGATCTGCAGGCAAGGTTCGGCCTGTCGATGATCTTCATTTCGCATGATCTCGGGGTGATCCAACATATCAGCCACCGGATCGTCGTTATGAAGCATGGAGCGATCGTCGAGTCCGGATCGGTCAAAGAGGTGTTCGAGCGGCCCCAGCATGCCTATACGCGCGAACTCATCGCCTCCGTACCGAGATTTGGCGATACCTAGATGGTGAATATGCGCGCGATCGACTTCTCAAGCGCGCGGATGTCTGTTGGGCAGGGCTTTCGTCACGATCGCGCCCTTCCGCAAAAACATTCCGCTGCGCTTACCAAGATTGGGTACAGCTCTCTCTACAGTAGTCCATTGAAATAATAGATTTATGGCGTTGAATTTGAGGAACTAGAATGTCCCGTCAGGCTGCCAACGTCATCGACTTCCAGGCTTATCGCGATGCCCGGGAGAAAACCTCCGTTGTAACGCCACAGGTCGGCGCAAGCTGGCCTGCACAGCCGTTCCTGATGTGGGTGCCTTTTGTTGGCTTTATTCCTGTCATGCCGTTCGGCAATCAAACCTATGGTGGTTGAGGCGGGCGGGCCGCTGGATCTGATTTCCAGGTCAGAGGCAATCGATGAAATATCGACATTGACCGGCCAGAATCTACGTCGCCTGAGGACGCGCCGGGGCTATTCGCTTGATCGGCTTGCCAAGATATCGGGAGTCAGCAGGGCCATGCTCGGGCAAATCGAAACCGGCAAGAGCAGCCCCACCGTTGCTATTTTATGGAAAATCGCCGCTGCGCTCGAGGTATCCTGCGGCTCATTGATAGCCGAGCCACATGAAACCGCTCTGCATGTGCTGACCCACGCGAAAGCAAAGGTCCTTTCCGCATCCGACGGACGGTTTCAGACCAGGGCGCTCTTTCCGTATGAGAGCGAGCGCAAGGTCGAGTTCTACGAGCTGCGAATTGCTCCCCATCACGCCGAAACAGCCGAGCCGCATCGGCCCGGCACCGTGGAAAATCTCGTCGTATCGCGCGGTACGGTCGAGGTCGTTGCCGGCCGGCATGCGCCGCAGATTCTCGGGGAGGGGGACGCCATCATATTCGAGGCGGATGTCGCGCACAGCTATCGCAACATGACAGGCAACGAGGCGGTGCTCTATTTGGTCACTACCTACGTCGAGGAAGTTCGCGGCTGAATTTGGGCGTACGGCTGAAGAAGTAATCCTGAGCAATCGCGATGACCTAGATTCGCTCCCGCCGCGACAGGTCATTGCTTTTGTGTATATCACGCAAAGCCACCGGGCGGCTCTGCGTGATATGTATCAGCGGTGAGCCGAGCTCTTATGCTCGCATCTGCCTGATAGTATCAGGCAGCTTCCATCATGCAGCACATCATCATGTTGCCGCACATCATCATCATCGGCATACCCGACGACATCATGGACATCATGCGCTTGCAGCATTCCATGAACATGTCCTTGTCCATGCCTTCCATCGGCATTATCTCGCAGACCATGCCCTTCGGCGTCATCTTGCAGGTCATCTTGCCCATCATCATCTGCATCATGGGCATCATCATCGGGTTCATCATGGCATTCATCATTGGCATCGCGCCCATCATCGGCATGTTGCTCATCATGGGGTTCATCATCGGCATCATGTTCATTGCAGGGTTCATCATCGTCGTCTCCGGAAATCGGCCGCGTTCTGGCCTTCAATGAAAGTTGAGTTATGCCAACTAAATTTGCCGTTCAATACAGAAAATTATTTTAATATTCTTTCCTCCAATAGAATAGAGACGCCTCTGTTGATTTGATCGGTATCGTTGTTATTGCAGAGTTATATCCGCTATAGCAGACGCTGCCGTTCTTCGTGGGAGTCCGCTTCGCGGCGCGATGGTCGCAACCGAGAGGCAGGGCGAGGAAATTCATTTTGTCGATTCGAACCGCTATGACGGAAACCTATTCCTTTAATCTACTAGATTTATAGATATTGTCTCCGCATTGGATGAGAGTTCGCCGTATCGATGCCGTTTGTTGGCTTCGGGCCGGACGCCGCAATCAGGAGCCCATATGGATACCGTCCTCTATCTTGCCTCGCTTACAACGCAGCAGAGCCGCCCGGTGGGTCTTGGATCCTGGGCGATTGCGCAGGTTGCCTTGGTGGGCCTTACGGTCTTCATGTCGCTATTTCTGCTGCTGCGCATCGTCTGAAGGTCGGGGGCGCACTGTCACGCCCTCCTCTCGGCCCTTAATCCTTCCCGACAGACATCGGAGACGCATCGCGTGACGAAAACATACCAGAGCTTCTCAAAGCTGATAGGCAATACGCCGCTCTTGGAGCTTCGCAACTATCGCAGAATGCGTGATCTCGGTGCCCGCATCGTCGCCATCGTGCCCGATACCGGTGAACGCTACTTATCGACCTCGACGGAGCAGGCACAATGACCAAAGGCAACGATCCGGTCAACGCGACAGGTCCCAATACCCAGCTTGCCCGCGCAGGCTACGATCCCTTCGACTATCACGGTTTCATCAATCCACCGAAGGTTCATGCGTCGACGGTTCTGTTTCCGGATGCGCAAACGATGGACGTGCACGGTCAAAAATACACCTATGCGACGCGAGGCACGCCAACGACCGATGCGCTTTGCGATGCGATCAACGAACTCGAAGGCGCAGCTGGCACGATCCTGGTCCCGTCCGGTCTTGCAGCCGTCACCACCGCGCTGCTGGCCTATCTCTCTCCTGGAGATCACGCTCTGATCGTCGATTCCGTCTATGGCAATGTCCGGCAGTTTTGCGACACCATGCTCTCGCGTTTCGGCGTCGATGTTCAGTATTACGATCCTTCGATCGGTCGAGACATCGAGATCCTGTTCAAGGCCAATACGAAGCTGGTCCACACCGAGGCGCCCGGATCGAACACTTTTGAAATGCAGGATATTCCCGCCACCGTCGAGGTGGCGCATCGACGCGGTGCGGTCGTCACCATGGACAATACGTGGGCAACGCCGCTTTTCTTCAAGCCCCTCGATGCGGGCGTCGACGTGTCCATCCAGGCTTCGACCAAATACCCCGCCGGTCACGCCGATGTGCTGATGGGGACGATTTCGGCGAACGCCAGCCATTGGCGCGCGCTGAAACGCGCCAATGGCGCGCTCGGCTTTTGCGGCACGCCCGATGACGCGTACCAGGTTCTTCGCGGCTTACGCACCATGGGCGTTCGGCTGGAGCGTCATCAAGCAAGCAGCCTTGTCGTCGCCAAATGGCTGGAAGGGCGAGGCGATGTCGTTCGTGTTCTCCATCCCGCTCTTGAAAGCTTCCCCGGGCACCAGATTTGGCGTCGTGACTTCAAGGGAGCCGGCGGCGTGTTTTCCTTCGTGCTGGCATCAGGTCGAGGAGAGGACTTCAAGCTGAAGGCGCAGAGATTTCTCGATGCGCTCTCATTGTTCGGCCTTGGCTATTCCTGGGGCGGATATCAGAGCCTCGCCCTGCATGTCGATCTCAGCGATCGTCGCATTGCGCCGGCTCCCACGGAAGGACCCGTCATCCGGCTCCAGATCGGGTTGGAGGATGTCGAGGATCTGATTGCTGACCTGGAGCATGCCTTCGCTGCCGCCTCAACGGTCTGAGCGGCTTGTCTCGCCAAGAGGGCAGGCTCGCTTGCAAGCTTCGTCCGCGTTGCCGGCAGCAAGGCGCTGCGGATGGCTTGCGATCTAAAACGCGCCTTGTATCAGGCGCTTGGCCGGGCTCAAGGCACCGTTCGCGCTTACGTAGGGCGGCAGCTCCAGATTCGAGCGGAAATCGTCCCCGACATAATCGGTGTCGATGATCGACCGCCGCCGCAATTCCGGCAGCAGCCCGTTCACCAGCCGATCCTCTTGGTCCGGATTGCCGAAACCGTGCAGGGAGAGAACATCAAGAATACCGGCTCGAAAGCGCTCCTCGATCGCATCGGCGAGTTGCTCGGGCGTGCCAGCCACCGACCAGTGGCCGGTTTCTTGCGCCTGAATGATGAGCTGCCGCAAGGTCAGCCCTTCGCGCGCATAGCGGCGGAAAATTTCCACGCGCCCACGCCGCCGGTTTATGCTGGTGACCTCAGGCAGCAGCGTTTCCGGCAAGGGCTTGTCCAGTGGCAGGTCGGAAAGATCGAGATCGCCGCCCAGCATATCCGCCAGTTTCAGGCGGCCTTGTTCGTAGTCGATTCGCTCGTGCTTTTCCTTCAGGCGTCTTGCGACATCTGCATCGGAATCGCCGATCACCGAGTGGAAGGAGTTCATGATGAAGGGCAGGCCGGCCGTACGCCCGAAACTTGTCGCGCGACGCCGCAGTTCCGCGGCAAAGGCGATGGCATCCTCGAGCTTGGGCTGGGAGGTATAGACCACCTCGGCATATCGCGCGCCGACGGTGACACCCGCTTCCGACTGCCCCGCCTGAAACTGGACGGGGCGACCCTGTGGCAAAGGCGGCACGTTTAGGGGACCGTCGACCTTGAAATGCTTGCCGCGATAGTTGATCGGATGGAATTTCGCCGGGTCGATGCCAATCGCCCCGGACGCCTTGCGCTCGGCGGCGTTGCGTTCATTGGCGTCATAGAGCGCATTGACGATCTCGATGAATTCAGCGGCCCGCTCGTAGCGCTCCTCCGGGCTTGGCAATGTCTCGCCGAAATTCTCCTCGCCTACCGAGGAGGTCACGGCGTTCCACCCGGCACGTCCGCCGCTTGCATGGTCCAGCGTGCCGATCTGGCGCGCCAGATTGTAGGGATAGTGAAAGGTCGTCGAGACGGTGGCAATCAGGCCGATGTGTGAGGTTACCTGGCTCAAGGCGGCAAGGGCAATGATCGGCTCCTGGATGCCGGCGGTTCCGGCAAGTCCCGCCGGGTCGATGTGAAGCAGGTCGGCCGTGAACAGCCCGGTGATCTTTTCTCCTTCCGCCTTGCGGGCCAGTTCGACTGCACGCTTGATGCCGGCGACGGGGCTTGTGTCGTTTCCTGCGGAAATGATGCTGCTTGCTCCGGTCAATGTCTTCAGGCGACGGGGACGATTGTTGGTCATTGCGAATTTCCTTGATCGTTTAGAATTCCGGTCTGCGCCGGTGTTTGACTTGCGCATCTCACGGCAGGGCCGGTATCGCTTCCAGGAGCGTGCGGGTGTAGCTGTGATGTGGTTTGGTGAAGACATCCTCCACGGCGCCTGCTTCGACGATGCGTCCCTCCTTCATCACGAGAACACGGTCCGTCAGGTGATGGACGACACCGAGATCGTGGGAGATGAAGAGGAGAGACGTTCCGGATGCCGCTTGCAGTTCGGCCAGGAGATCGAGAACCTGCGCCTGCACCGATACATCGAGCGCACTGACCGGCTCGTCGGCCACGAGAAGCCGCGGGCGCGGCGCGAAGGCGCGCGCGATCGCGACGCGCTGGCGTTGGCCTCCGGAGAGCTCGCGTGGATAGCGCTTCAGGAAGGCGGCGCTTAGACGAACGGCATCCAGCACCTCAAGCACCCGCTCGCGGCGGTCTGTGCCGAAAATGCCGGCGCTATCGAGGCTTTCGCCGATAATCTTCTCGACCGTATAGCGAGGATCGAAGGAACTGAGCGCGTCCTGGGCAATAAGCTGCATGCTGGAGCGTCTGGCGCGACGCGCATGTTCGGGGATGTTGCTCCAGCCGCCGCCGTCAAGGCGTACCGACCCACGATCCGGCTCGACCAATCCGAGGACGATCTTCGCGACCGTTGTTTTGCCGGAACCGGATTCACCGACGATGCCCAGGGCTTCACCTGCAGCAAGATCGAAGGAGACGTCGTTGACGGCAAAGATGCCGGCCGACCCGCCATAGCGTTTGACGAGATTGCGAGCCGACAGAATGTGATTGTTGCGATCGATCGTCTTTGCGGGCAGGGGGACGCGTTGCCGCGCATTCGGCCGGGGAGCAGTTGGCGGCTGCTCGGTTGCGGCGCTTGTCACGGGAACAGATGACAGCCGGAATCCCTTGGACGCGGCCGAAGGCACGGCATCCAGCAGCTGTTGTGTATAAGGGTGGCGAGGTCTCCTTAGTATCTGCTCGGTCGAACCTTCCTCGACGATCCGGCCGTTGTTCATGACGAGCACGCGATCGGCAAGATGGGAGACGACGGCGAGATCATGGCTGATCAAGAGAAGCGTGTGACCGGCCTTGCGTCGTTCGAGGAGCAGATCAAGGATCTGCTTTTGCACCGTCGCATCGAGCGCGGTCGTCGGCTCGTCGGCGATCAACAGGGATGGGCGTCTGGCTATCGCCGTGGCGATGAGTGTGCGCTGACGCAAACCGCCGGAAAGCTGGTGCGGGTATTGCGGCAGGCGTCGCTCCGGATCGGGAATGCCGACTGACTGCAGCAATAGCCGGCTGTCTTCGCGATGATCCTCACGGCGAAAGAGGCTGCTCCCGCCGAAGGCATCCGACAATTGCTGCGAAATCCGTCTGAGAGGATCGAGGGAGACGAGTGCATCCTGAAGAACGAAGCCGATCTTCTCGCCGCGAAGGCGCTGCCATTGCCTCTCGTCGAAATCGCGGACGTCGTTTCCGTCGATATTGAAACGGTCGGTGTGAACGGCCGCATTCGAGCCGGTGAGGCCAATGATGGAGCGGGCGGTTACCGATTTGCCAGAGCCGGATTCTCCAACCAGCGCGACCGCTTCGCCTTTGTCGATCGTCAGATCGATGCCGTGGACTATCCTGTTGTCGTCGCCATCCCGCGGAAAGCCGATCGTCAGGTTGCGAATGTCGAGTACCGGGGTCACGATGGTCTCCTGCCTTCAAACGCAAGCTGCCAGCGTCTCCCAAGCACGCTTATGGAGATGACCGTCAGTGTGATGGCAAGGCCGGGCCAGACGCCGATCCACCAGGCGACGCGCAGATAATTGCGGGCTTCCGCCAGCATCGCGCCCCATTCGGGGGCGGGCGGCTGCGGCCCCATGCCGAGAAAGCTCAAGCCGGCAGCCTGTATGATGGTCGTGCCGAGGCCGATCGTGGCCAGGATGGGTACCTGGGCCAGGGCATGCGGGAGGATGTGGCGCACCACCAGCACGCTGCGTCCGAGGCCAAATGTCCTTGCCTGCTCGACATAGCCGCTTTTGGCGATCACGAAGGTCTGCGCGCGCACGACCCTTGCAAAGCGCGGCACGGAGGCAAGGCCGAGCGCGAAGATGAGGTTGATCGTGCCGGGTCCTGTAAACGAGATCAGCACGAGAGCCAAAAGCAGGTCCGGGAACGACGAAATCACGTCCAGAAAGCGCGAGATGGCCTCATCGACGAGACCGCGGACAAGGCCCGAGAGAAGCCCGAGAAAGGTTCCGACAATCGCGGCGATGGCCACGGCGCTGACGCCGATGAGGATGGAGTAACGCGCGCCATAGACAACACGCGAGAAGACATCTCTGCCGAGATGATCCGTGCCGAACCAATGTTGCATCGACGGCGGCAGCTGTGCCTGCAAGGGATCGGCGGCAATCGGATTGGCGGCAGTCAGAACTTGCGGCCAGATGGTTGCGATCACCACCAGCAGTATGAAAATTGCCGAAAGGGTAAGCCCTGGATTTGCGACGCGCCAATAAAGTCGCTGTTGGCGCGGATCGGCTTCCTGTTCGGGAGAAGAGGAGACGCTCAATGGCCGGCCTCCGCATTCTGATTGCGCAGTCGGGGATCGAGCAGAAGGTAGAGCACGTCGACCAGCGTGCTGAGAACGACGTAGGTGAAGGCCGACAGGATGGCGACGGCGAGTACGACGGGCAGGTCATGCGCCAGCACGGCGTCGACGGTAATCCGCCCAAGCCCGGGCCTGCCAAACACCGCTTCGGTGATGACGGCGCCCGACAGCAGATTGCCGACGAGCCAACCGGCAAGTGTTACGGCGGGAAGTGCGGCGTGCCGCAGGCCGTGACGCAGCCTCAGCACGAAGTCATTGGCGCCCCAGCTCTTGACCGTCAGCATGAAGGGTTCTTCCAAGGCCCGTTCGAGCCCTTGGCGCAGTACCTGTCCGATGACGGCTCCGAGCGATAGGCCAAGCGACAGGGCCGGCAGGACCAGCGCCGAAAACGTCCGGTCGCCGGCGACCGGAAAGATCTTCAAGGTGAAGGAGAATATGAACAAGAGCACGATGCCGAGCCAGAAGGACGGCGTCGAGATGAGAATAAGCTCAAGACTGCCTGCGATGCTGCGCGGCAGCCGCCGGCCGGCCGTCAGCAGGGCACTGGCAACGGCAAAGACCACGGCGACGACGAGAGCGGCCGCAGTAAGCTTCAATGTCGGCAGCATCTGCGACAGGACGAGGCCGGAAACATCCGTCTGCAGGATATAGGACCGTCCGAAATCGCCGTGCAGAACCCGCAGGAGATAGGTCAGATATTGCGACTGCAACGGCTTATCCAATCCCCATTCGAGGCGGATCGCCGCTTCTATCTCCGGCGTTCGCAATTGCTCACCGATCAACAGGCTGATAATATCGCCCGGCGCCAGATGAATGCTGATGAAGCTTAGCGTCACCGCGGCCCACAGGACCGCGATGGCCGATCCAATCCGCACGAGGATCTGCGATGCCAGGCTGTTGCGCTTCAGGCGGCGCCTGCGTGAAAACCAGGCCGAAGGGCTCTGCTCGAAAGCCGTCGTATTGTCAGCACTCATGCTCGGTCACTCCTCCACCGTCCCCGACCACTTGCGTTGCCGGGGATGTGTTGACGGTACGGTTCACTCGCTGCGCCAGATATCGTAGGCGCTCTCCGGTAATTGCTTGAAGGGCCGGAAGCTGATGCCCTTCACATAGCTTGCCGCCGCCACTTGATCCTCGGGCTCGTAGAGCGGCAGCGCATAGGCCTGATCGAGAATGGCGAAGCGCTGCAGCTTCGAATAGAGATCGAAGCGCTTCTTCTGGTCCAGCGTCGAAGCCGCCTCGTTCAGCCACTGTGACAGCTCCGGCGCGAAGGCGCGGCTATAGTTGATGCTGCCGCCCTTATCGAGGGGCAGGTAGTGATACTCTATGTCGATCGCATCCGTCGGTGTGTTGGAATTGGCGATCGAGCCGAACTGACCGGTCTTGCGCCGATCGGTATAGGTGCCTGCGTCCACGAAGACGATCTTGAGATCGATGCCGGCATTCTGGCGTGCCTGCGCCTGCAGGGCCTGTAGCAGCACATCGCGCTGATCGCGTACCGTCGCCTGAGCCTGGATGACCTCGATGGTCAACCGCTTTCCGTCTTTCGTTCTGAAGCCATCGGCATCCCGGGCGGTCCAGCCAGCTTCGTCAAGAAGCGTGTTTGCCGCCTTGGGATCGGGTTTATATGCCGCCTCGATGCTCTTGTCGTAGAATTGCGGATCGATCGGCGACGTGATGCCCCACGCGCGCGCGCGCTCTCCGCGATAGACGGCCTTCAGCACCGCATCGACGTCGATCGCTGATATCAGAGCCTTGCGCACCTTGAGATCCTGGGTCGGTCCCCAGGTGACGTTGAGGAACAGCGAATAGGGCGTGCCGGTATTGAGGGCCGTCTGATAGCTGAAGTCCGAATTGCCCTTGAAAAGGCTTGCATCGTTGCCGGCAATCCCTTCGATCACGTCGACCTGACCGGAAGTAAGCGCTCCGGTCCGGACGGAGGATTCGGACAGGAAGCGGTAGGTTACCTCATCCAGATAGGCCGGTCCCTGATGAGCCGATGTCTTGGGTGCCCAGTTGTAAGCGGGATTCTTGACGAACTGAATGTCCTGCCCCTTGGCGTAGCGCTTCAGGATGAAGGGGCCGGTCCCTGCGATCTCCGGTCCGCCGGATTTCAGCTGCGTCGAATTGAAGGCCGCGGGCGAAAGGATTTCCAGGCTCGCGGCATAATCGAGAAAGGGGGCATAGACCTGGTTCAACGTGAAGGAGACGGTATGGTCGTCCAGTGCCTTCGCTTCGACGATACGTGAGACCGGGCCGGCGCTCACGCTGCCGCTATAGGCCGCGTCCTTGAGCTTGGTGAAGTTGGTGATGACAGCCTGCGCATCGAGCTTCTGCCCGTCGGTGAAGGTGACATTGTCACGAAGCTTGAACGTGTAGGTCTTGCCGTCGTCGGAGATCTTGTATTCGGTCGCAAGCCAGGGAACGTAGCCGCCATCTGCAGTCCGCGCCAGCAGCGACTCATAGGCGTTGCGCAGCAGCAGCTTGGTCTTGTCCTGCCCGTTGAGCTGCGGATTGAGCGTGGCCGGTTCCGTCTCGACGCCCCATGTCAACTTGCCGCCACTGACCGCCGTGCCGTCCCCAGCCATACCAAGGCTTGGCAGCGCCCCCGTCACAAGCATGGCTGCCGTCAGGCCGAGAAAATATCTGCGCATAAGCATTTCCGAGTATCTCCTTGAAGTAATCAATAGCCGCGGCTCAGGCTGGTTGATCGAGCCAGATGTCGTAGGCGTTTTCGGGAAGGCGCTTGAAGGGACGGAATCCAGCTCCCTTGACGGCAGCCGTTGCTGCAATCTGATCTTCGGGAACATAGAGCGGTAGGCCGAGCGCCTGTTCGCGGAGGGCGAAACGCTGCAATGCCGAATAGATCTCGAAGCGCTTCTTGACGTCGAGTGTAGAGGCGGCCTCGGCAAGCCAGGCGGATATTTCACGCGCCACGGTGCGGCTGTAATTGATCGATCCGCCCTTCTCACGCGGCAGATAGTGAAAATAGAGGGTGAGGCCGTTTTCCTGCGTCGTGGTCGAATTCGGGATGATGCCGTATTGGCCGTCGTTCTGCCTGTTCGCATAGGTTCCGGCGTCGACATAGCGCAAGACGACGTCGATGCCGGCATTCTGTCTGGCCTGCGCCTGGACGGCCTCGAGAAGAACGTCGCGCTGATCGCGCAAGGTCGCTCGCGACTGGACGATCTCGATCGTCAGCCGTTTACCGTCCTTCGTTCGGGAGCCATCGCCGTCTCTGCTCGTCCAGCCGGCCTCGTCGAGCAATCTGTTGGCAAGATCGATGTCGAAGCCGTCGCTGCCCTCGATGCTTCTGTCGTAGAAATCGGTGTCCGCAGGTGTCAGAACGCCCCATGCGCGCTTGCGTTCGCCACGATAGACGGACTGAATGATCCGCTCGACATCGATCGCCGCAAGAAAGGCCTTGCGTATCTTGACGTCGCTCGTCGGGGTGTTGGTGACATTCAGGTAAAGCGTGTAGGGCGTGCCGGTATTCAGCGCGCTTTGATAGGTGAAATCGGGATTTTCGCGAAAGAGTGCTGCGTCGTTGCCTGAAATGCCCTCGATGACATGCACCTGGCCCGAGGTCAGCGCTCCGGTGCGGACCGCGGATTCGGGTAGAAAGCGATAGACTACTTCATCGAGATAGGCCGGCCCCTGGTGACCGGCATTGCCGGGAGCCCAATTATAGGCCGCGTTTCGAATGAAACGGATTTCCTGACCTTTGACATAGCGATCGAGGATGAAAGGGCCGGTGCCTGCAATGTCAGGCCCGCCTGCCTTCAGCTGCGGTGATGAGAATGATTTCGGCGAGATGATCTCGATGCTGGTCGCGCCATCCAGGAAAGGCGCATAGATGTCGTTAACCGTGAGCACGACGGTATGGGCATCGTGTGCGATTGCCTCGGAAATGTGGGAGACGTGACCGGCACTGATACTGCCGGAATAGATTGGCTTCCTCAGTTTCTGGAAATTCGTGACGACGGCTGCAGCGTCGAATTTCTCTCCATCGCTGAAACTTACGTCATCGCGAAGATTGAAGGTATAGGTCCTGCCATCCTGAGATACTGTATAGTCTTTCGCCAGCCATGGCACATAACCGCCATCCGGGGAGCGGGCGAGAAGGCATTCGTAGGCATTGCGCAGGACGAGTTTCGTCTTGGCCTGACCGTTCAGATGCGGATTGAGCGTGGTCGGTTCCGTCTCGACGCCCCAGATCAGGGACCCTCCGCGCGCGGGCTTGTCATCTGCCAGCGTTTCAGTCGCTTGCAGTCCGGTGGACAGAGACAGAGCAGCAATCGCTGAGCTCTTCAGGAAATCTCTTCTGGTTATCACGCAATTCTTTCCCATGTCATTTTGGACCGGCTCGCAATCAGGCTGCAGCGGCCTTGCGCGTGCCGGCCAGCAATTCGATCGTGCTGAGGCGGTGCGCACCTTCGGAAACCGGGCAGTCGATCACAAATTCTTCGATGCCGAACCCCTTGTGGAGGCGCTGCAGCTCCAGATGGACATCGGCCGGCGTTCCCCGAATGACGCGCGGGCTTCTCTCTTCGATCCGATAGTCGGTCGCACCTGCCTGGCGGACATATTCGAGTGCCTGCTCGCGGCTGCCGACATTGACGCTTTGTCCATCCTTGATTTCCAGGTGGAACCGGCGAGTGTCGCCCACGAGACCCTCGGCAAGCGAGGTCGTTTGCGCCGTGACTACGCTAACTGCGAGCAGCGCAGTCTTGCCACCCGCCTGTCGATACGCCGACAGCGATTGCGAGATCGCTTCGTCGTCACCATGGATGTGACCCGCATAGACAAAGCCCCAGCCGAGACGAGCGGCCAATCTCGCGCTGTCGGGACTTGCGCCGAGCAGGAAGCGGCCGGGCGGCTCGTCGGGCGCGGGAAAAGCGGCAAGGTCCTCTGCTTTGCCTTCCGCGCCCTGTTCGTGCCGCAAGAAGCCATCCAGCTCCGCCAATTGCGCTTCGAATGATGGCTTGCGCGCGGGATCATATGCTTTTTGGAGAGCCCCGGTCGAAAGCGGAAGCCCGCCCGGCGCCTTGCCGACCCCAAGATCGACGCGTCCCGGCGCCAGGGCTGCCAGCAGATTGAAGTTCTCGGCAACCTTATAGGCGCTGTAATGCTGCAGCATTACGCCACCGGAACCTATGCGGATGCGTCTGGTATGTGCCAGCAGGTGGCCGATCAATACTTCCGGTGAGGAGCTTGCGAGTTTTGGGGAATTATGGTGCTCAGCCACCCAGAAGCGGCGGTAGCCCAGCTCTTCAGCGCGCTTGGCAAGGGCCAAACTACGCTGCAATGCTTGTGACGCACGCTCGGATCCATCAATCGGACTCTTGTCGAGAAAACTCAGGGCGTAAGACATCTGTCCTCTTGGCAATGTACGGCAACGTTAATTGCTATAATCTATATTTTTAATAGACTATGGAATCGAGCAATGATGTTTCAATCGTCGGCTGCACAATGAAAGATCATGCCGTGCGAAGCCCTCCGGCAATCTGCATCTTAGGTGCGCGAAACACTGAGCGGCATTGAGAGAGCAACGGATCGGACCCGATTCAGACTATCTCCAGCAGCCTTCAGGCCATCATTTGGAGGCGTCCCCGTGACCGATATCATCGTCCGTTCTTCTCTTCTGGAGCCGGCGGCTCAACCGCTGATCGAAGGGCTTGTCAGCGAGTATGATGGCCGGTACGGCGCCGCCAGCCGCCCGGGTGGCGCACGCACGGAAATCCTGCGTTATCCAGTCGCGTTGTTTTCTCCGCCGCTCGGCGATTTTCTCTTATTGCAATGCGATGGCGAAACCATCGCAGGCGGTGCCTTCATGAGCCATGATGACGAGACGGCCGAGCTCAAACGCATATGGACACATCCGGCGCTACGTCGTCAGGGGCTCGCTCGACAAATCGTGATTGCGCTTGAGGAAAGCGCCGCTCAACTCGGCTATACCCGCGCCTATCTGTCGACCGGCTTTCGCCAGCCTGAGGCGGTCGCACTTTATGTCTCCCTCGGCTATCGTCCGCTTTTCGATACGACCGTGGATCCCGTCTATTATCGCTCCCTGCCATTTGAAAAGCTGATCGGCGCGAAGGCAGGCGAGATCGGTTCGACGCCGATCTACCCGCCCGCGGCCTCCTTCGAGGAGGCCACAGCGCGCGTGTCGGCGCTGAAGGCCGGGCAGGAGCAGAAGATCACCGAACGGCTGGCGGCATACCAAGCCTCCGCGGCCTGAGGTCTCAGAAGACCAGGGATACGATCGGCCCGACTTTAAATCATGACCAGACAGGAGCTTATATGACTACCAATGCAAACGGCCTGACTGTCGGCATCGGGTTTGATGTCGCCACACGTTCGGCCAGCAATCGTGAACTCCAGCGCGATCATTGGCAGGCACTCATCGCGCGGATAGACAATGTGGTTGACTATGTAACGCTCGAGGATGGATTTGCCCGCGCCGAGGGCGATGGTTTCGATGCTGTGCTGCTTGCCAACTGGCTTGCGCCACGCAGCCGCAATATCGGCATCATCGCCGGTGCACCGGTCAGTTTCCTCGAACCATTTCATGTCTCGACCGCGATCGCGACCCTGGACTTCGTGAGCGAGGGGAGGGCAGGGCTGCTTGTGCAGCGATATGCTGAGGTACAGGCGGCACAGGCGAGGCGAACTCTCGGCGAGCTTGATGGCTTTCCGCCAGCGCAAGTCACCGCTTTAGAGCGGGACAGCCTGGATACGATCGAGGCCATTCAGCGTCTATGGGATAGCTGGGAGGATGGAGCGATCATCCGCGACCGGGAGAGCCAGCGCTTTCTCGATGGCTCCAAGCTGCATTACGTCAATTTCGAAGGGGCGGAATTTAATATTCTCGGCCCCTCCATTACACCTCGGCCGCCGCAAGGTCAGCCTGTAACCGCCGTGACCTACCGTAAGGACGAAGATCCCCTCATCGCCGCTGCGGCTGACGTTGTCTTTCTGCACTTGGAGGCAGCAAGTATCGGCGACGCGGTGGAGAAAATCCGCAGCTCCGCCGCCAGCAAGGCAGTAGTCTTTGTTGCCGATATCACCCTCGAAGCCGGGCGGCAATCAACCGCTGATCTGGCCGCACAAATCGCCGGGCTGGCCCGATCAGGCGTCAGCGGTATTCGCCTATTGCTTAGCGATCCCACGCAACAGGTGGCCTATCTCAGCAACGAGCTTCTGCCCGTCTTGAGAGCGGCTCTTCTCCTCCGTTCGCCCGCAAATGGTTCACTGAGAGATCGGTTTGCTCTGCCGGCGGCGACCAACCGGTTCACGGCAGCGGCTTGAGTTTTAAAGGAGTGAAGTTCATGGCGAAGAAGCAGGTCATTCTCGGCGCCCAGTTTCCAGGCGTCAACAATTTCACCGTCTGGAGCGATCCGGCGGCAGGAAGCCAGATCGAATTTTCGTCATTCCGGCATTTCGCCGAGACCGTGGAACGCGGCAAATTCGATTTCATCTTCCTGGCCGAGGGGTTGCGCATCCGCGAGCAGAAGGGTCGTTTCCATGAGCTGGACGTGGCCGGCCGGCCTAATACGCTGGCGATCCTGACAGCCCTTGCGTCCATTACGGAGCATGTCGGCCTGATCGGCACGCTGACGACCACCTTCAACGAGCCTTACCCGCTCGCGCGCCAATTGGCGACGCTCGATCTATTGTCCGGTGGCCGCGCCGGTTGGAATGTCGTGACCTCGCCGGGCGCCTTTACCGGCGCGAATTTTCGCCGCGGCGATCACCTGCCGCATGGTGAGCGTTACGAGCGTGCTCGCGAATTCATCGAAGCGGCACGGGCGATATGGCGTGGCGGTGCGTTTTCGGTTCACTCCAAGCATTTCGATATCGCCGGACGGTCGCAACTGGCGCCCTTGCCGCAAGGCACCCCGGTGATCGCACAGGCCGGAGATTCGGATGAAGGCAGAGAATTGGCAGCTAGCCACGCTGACCTCATTTACTCCCGTCACGGCTCGATCGAGGCGGGTCAGGCCTTCTACGCGGATGTGAAAAAGCGATTGGCGAAATATGGCCGCAGTCCCGACGCCCTCAAGATTCTCCCCGGCGCCCATTTCGTGATCGGTGATACGAAGAACGATGCCGAGGAGAAGCTGCACGCGATCCGCCTGCAGCAGGTCAGTCCGAAGAATGCCATCGCATTTCTCGAACAGGTCTGGAACCGCGACTTATCGAACTACGATCCGGATGGGCCGTTGCCCGAGATCGAGCCCGACGTCTCCGGCTCGCGCCTGGCCCAGGGACGCGCAAACAATCAGGATATCAAAAGCCGATTGGAGACAGCGCGCCACTGGCGTGAGATTGCCGCTCGCGATCGGTTGAGCATTCGCCAATTGGCCATTCGCGTCACAGCGCGCCAGCATTTCGTCGGAACCCCGGAGAGCATCGCGGACGAGATCGATCGGCATGTACAGGCCGATGCGGCCGATGGATTTGTCTTTGCGCCTCATTTGACACCCGGCGGCTTTGATGAATTCGCCGAGAAAGTCGTGCCGCTCCTGCAGGAGCGGGGCGTCTATCGTACGGAGTACCAGGGAGAAACGCTGCGTTCCAATCTCGGTCTGGCCGGCCCGTCATCGGAAGCAGTGCCAACCGGCTTGGCGGCGGTGGGATGAAATGGTGGATTGCCGGCCGCGGAGGTGGATGAGAGATGATTGACGGTGGCGTCAAAGCCGTAATCGATCAATCCCAGATGGATTTGACGGATGAGCTCGTCGCTCTGAGTTTGCGAAATGAGATCGATCCGGGACCGGATCCGCTGCGTATACCAATCACGGAAGCTGAGCTGGACGAACTGGCCGAGCGGCTCCATCAGGAGTCGCAGGGCGATGCGCTTTGGGTCTTCGCTTATGGCTCGTTGATCTGGAAGCCTGATTTCGATGCCGTAGAAGCGCGTGTGGCAGCCGTCAAAGGGTGGCATCGCTCCTTCTGCCTGCGAATGACACGTTGGCGGGGATCGCTGACACAGCCGGGGCTCATGCTTGCATTGAAGCGGGGCGGATATTGCAAGGCGATTGCTTTCAGATTGGATGACAGCGATCGCTTGGGTCAGATCAAGCGTATGCTTCGTCGTGAAATCGGAACCCCTGAAGCCGCGGCCACCATTCGCTGGGTACGGGCGCAGACCGATCAAGGTCCAGTGCGAGCATTGGCCTTCTGGGCCGATCCAAGGGGAAGCTATGTGACTTCCAAGCTGTCATTGGAGACTGTGGCTGGTATCCTGGCACGTGCTTGCGGCGCCAGAGGCTCATGTGCGGAATATCTCTATTTGACAGTGAAACATCTCGAAGCTTGGGGGATTCGGGACCTCAACCTATGGAGGCTTCAAAAGCTGGTTGCCCGCGAGCTTAGAATGATCCACGCAGCGGAAGGCGTAGCAAGCCGTGTCGCGTCATGAGCGGGAGTAGGCACGGTTGGATCGGAGGCATTTGACCGGATGGCGGAGCTGAACTCCTGTAGAAAAGCAAGAAAGCTCCATAATAGAACCTTATCCAAGAAAGTCTGTTCAATCAGGCAATTAACCTGTCCCGGTCGGCGTCATGCGTTCAGATCCCTTCACATCATAGGATTCGATTTTCGCTGGCTGTGAACTTGCCCCGTTAAATTAAGCCATCTAGAACTGGAATTTTCCAAACTTTGGGGGCAAGGTCAGCCGCGCGTCTCGAAAAAATCGAAGCCGCAGCATTACTGCACGGCAAGCATCGGGTAGTCCGTGTAACCTTCCGCCGCGTCTTCACTTGGTTGATAGAACGTTGGGTAGTTGGGGGCGTTCAATGGAGCACTACGTTTAAAGCGTTCGGGAAGATCCGGGTTGGCGAGGAACGGTACGCCAAAGGAGATTAGATCGGCATTACCATTTCGGATCGCCGCTTCTCCGAGAGCAAAATCGTAACCGCCGTTAAGTATCAAAGTCCGAGAGAATACGGACCGGAGATAAGGTGCGACCCGAACGGTGTCCGGTGGCAAAGCATCGTCACCGGCAATCGGTTCAACGACATGCAGATAAGCAATTCCGACCCGGTCGAGTTCAGTGGCCAGGTAAGTAAAAGTTCGTACTGGATCGGAGTCTTTCATGCCATGGACGCCATCATTCGGTCCAATACGATAACCGACACGGCCGCTTCCGAGAACATCCGCCACTGCAGCGGCAACTTCGATCGGGAAACGGGCTCGATTGATTAGCGTGCCGCCATAGCGATCCTCTCGGATATTGGATCCATCGCGAAGAAACTGATCCAGCAGGTAACCAGAGGCACCGTGAAGCTCCACCCCATCGAAACCGGCATCATCCGCGTTTCGTGCTGCTTTGCGGAATTGCTCTACGACCGAGGAGATTTCCGCTGTTTCCAAGGCGCGCGGCATGGAAGCAGCGACGCGTCCACTCGAGATGAACACTTCAGCGTCAGCTTGCAGAGCCGACGGTGCAACAGGAGGCGCGCCTTCGTGAAACTCGGTGTGGGAAATACGGCCAACATGCCAGAGCTGAGCGAAAATCTTACCACCGGCCTGATGGACCGCCTCCGTGACCTGGCGCCAAGCGGCAACCTGTTCCGCCGAATGAATTCCCGGTGTTTTTATATAACCGACCCCTTGCGGACTGACTTGGGTGGCTTCAGTGATGATCAGTCCAGCAGTCGCCCGCTGTGCATAGTAAACCGGTGCCAGTGGATGGCTGATATTTCCCTCTATCGCACGGCTTCGGGTCATGGGAGCCATCACCATCCGGTTTTTCAGCACAAGATCATCCAGGACGTATGGCGAGAGAAGTGAGTTGGGCATCTGCGTTCCTTCGGAATATTCCATTCACGGCAACGGGCGCGCAGGCAGACCCCGCACCGCTGACGGCGGTCCGAGGTTGTGACCTTCGATGTGATCCCATTGTCGGGTTAATTGAATTTCAGTTACAGATAGTAACCGAGGCTACCTTACATACCGTTTCGGCCCCCGCAAGAAGGCACATTCATGTCACTCAGTAACATCCGGCAGCAGCCCAACTGCACACCCTTCACAAGGGAGTTGTTGAGCCGCATAGGCGACAAGTGGAGCATGTTGATCATCGCACATCTCGTCGCCGGTCCCATGCGGTTCAACGAGTTGAAGCGTACTATCGGTCAGGTTTCACAGCGCATGCTGACTTTGACCTTGAGGAGCTTGGAGAAGGATGGCCTGGTTTCCCGGAAAATCTTCGCAACAATTCCTCCTAAGGTGGAGTATCAGCTGACACCGCTGGGCCAAACCTTGATAACCCCCGTTATGACCTTGATCGAGTGGTCCCTTACGCATCAGGGTGATGTCCTCAAAGCGCGAGCTGACTTCAATCAGCACCCGTAGAGTCTCCATTGATTAGCCACGCTCATAAGCCCATGCGAATTACTGCGCCTAATCGAACGATGGCACCCGCGCTATATTCAACTGGGCTCGTGACTACGAGAGTGGAACGCCGAGATCATTGGGCGGTTTGAGGCTTCGACGAAAACAAGTCCGCCTCGGCCGTCTGCAGGAGTATCGACGGCTTCCATGGGCTTCTGTCCCGCGAATACGGTTGTTGACTGGCGAATAATTAATGAGGGATGGCCATGAACTGGTCACAGGAAGAGCTTGGGAAAATCGATCAGGCGGACGATCTGAAGATCGCACCATTTCGCGAGGATGGCGCCACCTACGGCACCCCGACATGGATCTGGGAGGTCGTGGTAGATGGCAGTCTCTATGTGCGTGGTTACCACGGTCAGAAGTCGCGCTGGTATCAGGCCGCGCTTCATCAGAAAGCCGGCCGGATTATTGCCGCCGGCATGACGCGGGACGTCGCCTTCGAGCCGGTCGACGGGCCGATCAACGACCGCATCGACGACGCCTATCGCGCAAAATACGGCAACAGCCCGTATCTGGCGCCTATGATCAGCGCCCGGGCACGCGCGGCGACCATGAGGATCGACCCCCAGGAGAAGCGCTGAGGACGTGGTCGGGTCGCGCAACGTTCGTGGCGCGCAATCCTGAGAAGCACGGCGCCTCATCCGCATCTTGATGATGTCGGCCGTCGAACACCAACTCCAAGGAAGGAGCTGCAACATGATTAAGCGCAAACTGGGGCAAGGTCTCGAAGTGTCCGCCCTGTCGCTGGGCGCCATGGGTTACGGCAAAGCCCGCGAGCTTCCCGACCGGGCGGAAATGATTGCTCTTATCCGAACCGCGGTCGAACGCGGCATGGATTTTTTCGACACCGCCGAGGTCTATGGCCCGTGGACCAATGAGGAGATGGTGGGCGAGGCGCTTGCTCCGGTTCGCGATAAGGTCAAGATCGCGACGAAATTCGGCTGGGATATCGACCAGGAAACCGGCCGGCATCGCGGCGGCGTCAACAGCAGGCCGGCGCAGATACGCAGCTCCATCGAAGGGAGCCTGAAACGGCTACGCACCGACCATATCGACCTCTCTTACCAGCATCGGGTTGACCCGGACGTGCCGATGGAAGATGTTGCGGGAACGGTGAAGGACCTGATCGCCGAAGGCAAGGTGCTGTGGTTTGGCCTGTCAGAAGCCGGCGCACAATCCATTCGCCGAGCACATGCGGTGCAGCCGGTTGCCGCGCTGCAGAGCGAATATTCGCTCTGGACCCGCGAACCGGAAGAGGAAATCATTCCGACGATCGAGGAACTCGGTATCGGGCTCGTTCCCTTCAGCCCGCTCGGCAAGGGGTTCTTGACGGGCAAGATCGACGTCAGCACGACATTCGATAGCACCGATATCCGGGCCAACATACCGCGCTTCTCCGAGGAGGCGCGCACTGCCAACCAGAAGCTGATCGACCTGATCCGCAAGATCGGCTCGAAGCACAGTGCGACACCGGCGCAGGTCGCGCTTGCCTGGCTGCTGGCGCAGAAGCCCTGGATTGTTCCTCTGTTCGGCACACGGAAGCTGGAGCGCTTCGAAGAGAATATCGGAGCGTTGAACGTCGCTCTGGATAGGTCCGATCTCGATGAGATCGAAAAGGCTAATATCGTGATCCAGGGCGCCCGCTATCCTGAGGCCATGCTGCGCCGTTCGGGGCTCTAGGTGTCATTGGTCTGAATGTCGAGCCGCCTCAGTCGAACATGTGGCGGGTCTCAAAGAGCATCGCAAAGCGCCGCCGAAGCCGTGTTCACAGGGATGGAGACGCGCTCGACGCGATACTCGACAACAATCGAATTGAAAGGAATGGCAATGAAACGGATCTTGGCGGCCACAGCGATCTCGCTCACCATGGGTGAGCCTCTCTTTGCTCAGGAAGGTGGGGGAGGCGGAGCTATGCCGGTAAGGGCTTCGTCGCTATCGCTCAGCGACATCCGCTCCGTATCGCCGGCTCTTGCCCGCTATGCGGACGAAGATGTGATTGGAAACCTTTGGCAGCGGCCGGAGCTTTCGCGGCGCGATCGCAGCATCGTCACGCTCTCCGTGCTGATTGCCCGAAACCAAACCATCGACCTCAAGCACTACGCAGATGTCGCGCTCGATAACGGCATTACTCCGGCTGAGCTGTCGGAGATCATCACTCATCTTGCCTTCTACTCCGGTTGGTCGAACGCCATGTCTGCGATCGCCGAGACAAAAGAGGTGTTTTCTGCAGGGAACATTGCCGCCGATCAGCTCCCTGCGGCCTCGCCGCAATTGCTGCCGTTGAATGAGGAGGTGGAGCAGCGGCGCGCCGAGGCCGTCGAGAAAAACATCGGGCAGATTTCGCCAGGACTGGTGCAATTTACCGCCGATACGCTGTTTCGTGATCTCTGGCAGCGGCCGGGTCTTGCTCCACGAGACCGGAGCCTTGTGACTGTAAGCTCGCTGATTGCCTTAGGGCACAGCGCCCAAATTACGTATCATCTCAACCGAGCTATGGATAACGGCCTCACGGCCGAAGAAGCCGGAGAAATCGTGGCTCACACCGCCTTCTATGCCGGATGGCCAAACGCTTTCTCCGCCACGGCCGTTGTCGGCGAGGTTCTGCGCAACCGGGCGAAATGAATTCCGAAGTGGTGGCCGCCGGTATGCACGGCGAAGGTGATCGGCCGCGTCGCGGTTCCAATCGGGGCTGCTACTATTTTGTGGCCATGTGTTTTATAAGTGAGCATGCGGTCATGACAGGGAATCATGAGTGGAACGTCAGAACATCAATGACCTGATGGTGTTCCTGCTGGTAGCGAGAGAGCGCAGTTTCACGAAAGCGGCTGCTAAACTCGGCGTTTCGCAGTCGGCGCTTAGCCACACGATCCGTCAGCTCGAGGAGCGGCTCGGGGTGCGGCTTCTGACGAGGACGACGCGCAGTGTCTCGGCGACGGAAGCCGGCGAGCGGATGCTGATCAGCATCGGTCCGCTTTTTGACGAAATCGAAACGGCGATCGATGGGCTCAACGCCCTGCGCGAAAGGCCTGCCGGAACCGTCCGGCTGACCGCCGGGGACTATCAGATCCAGCATTACATCTGGCCGAAGCTTCGCTCCTTTCTCCGTCAATACCCGGACATCAGGCTCGAACTTGATGTAAATTACGGTTTGCAGGACATCGTCAGCGATCGTTACGACGCAGGGGTACGTTTTGGCGAACAGATCGCCAAGGACATGATCTCCGTTCGGATCGGCCCGGATGTGCGCTTCGCGGTGGTCGCCGCGGAGTCCTATTTTGCCTCTCGGGATATCCCCGGACATCCAAAAGAGTTGACCCAGCATCGCTGTATCAATCTTCGGCTTCCAACATATGGCGGTCTCTACGCCTGGGAATTCGAGGAGGAAGGGCGCGAAATCAAGGTCAGGGTGGACGGGCAACTCGTCTTCAACACGATCTATAACGTTCTCGAGGCGGCGCTCGACGGTTTCGGTTTTGCCTATGTTCCGGAGGATATCGCCAGGGCATATCTCAAGACGGGGCGCCTTCATCGGTTTCTCGAGGACTATTCGCCCTATTGGGAGGGGTTTCACCTCTATTATCCCAGCCGCCGTCAATCCTCGCCGGCCTTTTCCCTTCTGGTGAACGCGTTACGCCATTCTGGCTGACGCGGCTGGATGAATTAAGCGGCCTCCTGACCGAACCGTTTCGGCAATTCGCTCGCAAGAGCGTCGATCGCTAGCCTGGACCGTAACGGCAGATGCTGTGCAGCCGGCCAGACGGCATAGGCTTCGATCGTCGCACTTGGCCTGTCCGTCCAAAGTTCAACCAGTCTGCCAGCGCGTATGTGATCGCTGATGAGCCAGTGGGGCTGCCACGCAAGTCCCATGCCTTCGACCGCAGCATCTGTGATGGCTTCAAGATCATCGAAACGGAGTCTGGAACTGACGGGCACATCAACGAGGTCCCCCGATACGTCCGGAAGCCGCCAGGGTAACGCATAATCGTTGCGCCAATAGGCGAGCATGTCGTGATCCCTCAACTCGGCAAGGGAATGCGGCTGTCCGCGTTCCGCAAGATATGCGGGAGACGCACACAGCGCCTTGCGCTGGCCGACGAGCCGCCGAGCGCGCAACGACGTCCCATTGCCAAGCGCGCCGTTGCGCACCGCAAGGTCGAAGCCGTCGGCGATCATATCAACCTGGCGATCATTGAAGCTGAGCTCGAGTTCGAGCTTCGGATGCTGGCGTGCATAGGCACGCAGAATGGGCGCAACGCAGTAACGGCCGAACAATACCGGCAGCGATACGCGAAGCTTGCCGACGACCTCGCGCCGTCCGGTTTCCAGAAGGGATTCGCCCGTGCGCAATTCCTCAATGGCGCGCAGGCACCGCTCGTAATATTGCTGACCGTCTTCCGTCAGACATTGCATGCGCGTCGTTCGCTGAAACAGACGGACGCCCAGACGCTCTTCCAGGCGCGCAATGGCTTTGCCGACTGCCGAAGGCGTGAGGGCGAGCCGATCGGCCGCGCGTTTGAACCCTCCAGCTTCGACCGCCTCCACAAACACTTCTATACCGTCAAACCTGTCTCGCATGGCGAAACCTTTTCAGACACTTTCGTGACGCGATTGCGGAATTTTGGGAAATAAACAAGTGAAAAACAATCGCCACTGCTGAATGCCATTCTACTGTAAGGAAGAGATCAGGCAAGCGACTTTTCAGGGCATCAAGGCTCGGCACGCCCGGCACTGATAGTTCTGTCGTCATGCGTATTCTCCTTGCAGGAAGGCAAGCAAGTTGTTGATTTCAATCGTATACGACAGTGGCTTCGGTCACACCGCGCGCGTTGCCGAGGCAGTGGCGGCCGGGATTGGTGAAGTAGAACGGGCCGAGGCGAAACTGATTGCGGTCGCGGACGGGCCGATGGACTGGGAAGCGCTTCAGCGGAGCGATGCCATCATCTTTGGATCGCCGACTTATAACGGCCTGATCAGCGCGAAGCTCAAGCAGTTCTTCGAGGATTCGACCAAGGCGGCGTGGTCGGCTCAGAAGTGGCGCAACAAGATCGCGGCCGGCTTTACCAATTCCGGAGCTCAGCACGGCGACAAGCTGAACTCGCTCATATCGATGGCGCTGTTCGCGGCCCAGCACGGCATGATCTGGGTCGGCCTCGATATGATGCCGGGCAACAGCAGCAGCACCGGCAGCGTGGACGACCTCAACCGGCTGGGAAGCTGGCTGGGGGTCATGACCCAGTCGAACGTGGACCAGCCGCCCGACGTCGCTCTGACCGATAGCGATTTGAAGACGGCTCAGTACCTCGGCCGGCGCGTGGCAGAGACCGCCAGCCGGTTTCAGCCGGCCTAATCATAACGTAACTAAGGAGTCCCCTATGAAATTGCTTTGTCTCGACGTTCCGCAGCCCGGCGCCTCGCTGGAGAAATATCAGCCGCATATGCAGGATGAGGCGCGCCATGCGTGGCAGATGTATAAGGGCGGCATCATCCGTGACATCTATTTCCGGCAGGACCGACCCGGTGTTGCTATTATCGCGGAAGCCGCCTCCGTTGATGTAGCCAAAACGGCACTTGCCGAATTCCCCCTCGCCAAGGCCGGCCTGATCGATTGGGAAGTAATCCCGCTCGGTGCCTTTACAAACTGGGAATCGCTGTTCGCCCCCGGCAACGCCTAGCCCCGCAAGCGCCTCCGGCACTGCGAGCGCCAAAAAACCAAGGGGCTGGGACCGATAGCTCGCGCACCGGCACGACAACTCGGAACAAGCGATTATGAACACAATAGGCTTTGCAGCTCTATCTGCCACCGAACCGCTCGAGCGCTGTGCCTTCGAACGTCGCGCGCCGCGATCGGATGACGTTGTTATCGATGTTCTCTATTGCGGCGTCTGTCATACCGACGTCCATATGGTCCGCAACCACTTTGGCTTTACAAGCTACCCCATCGTGCCGGGCCACGAAATTATCGGGCGGGTGCGTGAGGTCGGAACGGGCGTGTCCCGCTTCAAGGCTGGCGACATGGTCGGGGTCGGTTGCATGGTCGATTCTTGCCAGCGCTGCAAGCCTTGCCTCAAAGGCTGGGAACAGGACTGTGTCGAGGGGCCGACCTTTAGCTACGCGAGCAGTGATCGTCAGGATGGTACGCCGACTTATGGCGGCTATTCCGACTCGATCGTCGTGCGGGACAAGTTCGTATTGTCGTTGCCAGGCCGGCTCGATCCGGCGGGCGCCGCACCGTTGCTTTGCGCGGGCATCACCACCTGGTCGCCGCTGCATCGCTGGAATGTCGGCAAGGACAGCAAGGTCGCGGTCATCGGCCTGGGCGGACTCGGACATATGGCTCTGAAGCTTGCCAAGGCGCTCGTGGCCGATGTCACCCTGTTCACGCGTTCCGCCGGGAAGGAGGAAGATGCCTTCCGTCTCGGCGCGGACCATGTCGTGCTGTCAAGCGATGCGCAGCAGATTGAAGCTGTTGTCGGTCACTTCGACGTCATTATAGACACGATCCCTTACGATCATGACGTCAATCCCTACATGCCGACATTGACGCTGGAAGGCGTGCTCGTCCTCGTTGGCTATCTCGGACCACTTGGCACGCCGGTAAACGCCGGGGGGCTGGTGCGCGGCCGTCGCGCGATCTCCGGCTCCTTCATCGGTGGCGTGCCGGAAACGCAAGAGATGCTCGATTTCTGCGGGCAGCACGGCATCGTCTCGGACATAGAGATCATCCCCATACAGAAGATCAACGAAGCCTATGAGCGCATGTTGAAGAGCGACGTGAAGTATCGCTTCGTCATCGACATGGCTTCGCTCAAATCCTGAGGAAACCCAATATGACAAACACGATCAAGCCCATCCTGTGTGTGGTGACCAGCCATCCGATCCGTGGTGACAGCGGCGAACCGACCGGCTTTGCCATGGTCGAACTCACCCATCCCCTCGAGGTCTTCGATAATGCAGGAATCCCATACGAAATCGCCTCGATACGTGGTGGCCATCCGCCGATCGACTTCTTCGATCTATCCGATGCCGCCAACGCCCATTATTGGAAGGACAAGGACTTCCGCAGCACGCTTGCCGACTCGCTGATCCTGAAGGATCTCGATCCATCTCGCTACTCGGCAGTCTTCTTTGCCGGAGGCCACGGCACGATGTGGGACTTTGCGGAAGACAAGGCCGTGCAAAATGTCATCCGTGAAATCTGGGAGGCGGGCGGCATCGTCTCGGCGGTCTGCCACGGCCCGGCCGCGCTGGTGAATGCGACACTGTCCGACGGCAGCTATCTCGTCGCTGGCAAGAAGCTTGCCTCCTTTACCGACGAGGAAGAGGCCGAAGTCAAATACACCAAGGTGGTGCCATATCTCCTTGCCACCACTCTCAAGCAGCGCGGGGCGCTGCATCAGGCTGCGCCCAACTGGTCGGAGAACGTCGTCACCGATGGCCGCCTGATCACGGGCCAGAACCCGGCATCCGCCCATGGCGTGGGCCAAGCTCTCGTCGATCAGTTGGCTGTGAAGCAATAAGGCAGATCTCCGTATCTTCGGTCCAGCAACGGAACCCTTACGCGAGGCGATTGGCTTATTCTCACATCCACGCGGCATGATGAAACATGGCGCATCGTCTGGCGCCGCAGATGACAATAACTGAAGGGTTTCAGGGATGAAGATCATCGCGATCGAGGAGCATGTCCTTCCCGATGAGGTGAAGGATGCGTGGAAGACCATACCCGGCGCGGATGACGGGACGCTCGCCCTCAATCCGGGTGTAATCGGCGAGCGGCTCGCAGATCTCGGAGAGCAGCGATTGGCGCTGATGGATGAGACGGGCGTCGATGTTCAGGTTCTCTCCCTGACTACACCGGGTCTCAACAATTTAGGCAGTTACGGCGTCGATCTCGCGCGCCGTGCCAATGATCTGCTGGCGGGGGCAGTGGCTGCCAATCCATCGCGCTTTCAGGCGATGGCGGCTTTGCCATCCGCAGAGGCAGACGCGGCGGCGTTGGAGTTGCGCCGATCCGTCGAGCAACTCGGCTGTAAGGGTGCCGTTCTTTTCGGACGGGTTGGCGACAAGAATCTGGATCATTCGATCTTCGAACCCACATTCGCCTGCGCGGCCGAGCTCCATGTGCCGCTCCTGATCCACCCGCAAATTCCGCAAACGAGCGTGCGCGGCTCCTATTATACGGGCTTCGGCGCTCCCGTCGATCTCGCCCTGTCCACCTTCGCGCTCGGATGGCATTTCGAGGCGGGTATCCAGTTCGTGCGCCTCATCCTGGGAGGTGTCTTCGACCGCTATCCCAACCTCCAGGTAATTCTGGGACACTGGGGCGAGCTGGTGCTCTTCTATCTTGAGCGGCTCGTCATGCTTGACCGGGTGTCCCAGCTCCAGCGGCCGTTCATCGAATACGTTCGAAACAATCTCTATGTGACCGCGAGCGGCATGTTCAGCCCATCGTACTTACAGCAGGCGGTCGATGTTGTCGGCATCGATCGCATTCTGTTTTCAACGGATTATCCCTACCAATATCGTTCCGGAGGTGATGCACGCGGTTTCCTAGCGGGGCTGGCGTTCGATGATACCAACAAAGCGAAATTCGCCCATCGGAACTGGGAGCGCTTGACCGCGGTCGGTGCCGAGATTCGGGCTCCGCTCCATCCAGGTATCTGACTAACAGCAATACGGACGGTCAGGCAAGCACTGAACCTGATGCGTCTCTATCCATGTCGAGCTGAACGAAAGGCACAGCACAGAGATCGTGATTTGGCTCTTCAGAAAAGGGACAACTGAGAGGTACCTGGGGCGGAAATAGGCCACCTTCACACCCAAGTTGGCGGGCCATCTCGTTTATCGAAACTTTCGCCGCCGCTAAGTGATGCAGGCATCGGTGAGGGTGATCTGCGTATAGCATCGAGACGTGCCAAAGTTTCCAAAGTGAAACCATTGAAATCATTAGCATATCTCACTTAAAAATTGGCCGTAAGTAGTTCGCCGGCTAATGTCACAGCTATTTAGAGATGAGACAAAGTAATCAATTTAGAAACGCGACATAATAATATCTGTTATTACTTCATTTGCAAGATTCTATAGATATGGATGCGCAGCTGTGAGCCGCCGGCCGGGTGA
>Ga0209233_1000250_pt1 | contig 85129 bp, 85 predicted proteins | sample AraplaCL_Cvi_mCL_FD_184269 | JGI IMG/M metagenome (GOLD analysis project Ga0209233, IMG submission 184269) | Arabidopsis root microbial communities from the University of North Carolina, USA - plate scrape CL_Cvi_mCL (SPAdes) (version 2) | ecosystem: Host-associated > Plants > Roots > Endosphere...
CGAAATCGTACGCGGTGTTTATCAACCAAAGACAGCCACGGCAGATTTGATGGTGATGCCTCCGCTATGACTACGGCGCATTTGGCGGCCGGTAGCAGCACGGAAAACTTGCATTAATTGCAGTGCAGGAGGTACTCGTGACCAAAGGATCTTCGTGCGTTCCTTGCCGCTTTGGCTTTTCTGTACCGCTTGGCCGGTAACAACGCGCTGGGACCAGCTGAAGCCGATTTCATGGAAATACAGGTCGGCAAGTTCTGGGCTGACGTGGTGAAAGACGCCTGCAATGGTTCGCCGGACCCGTGCATTAAACCCCTCGGCTGAATTGACGTGGACGGCATCCCGGACATATTCGCGGCTGGAGTGGTTGACCGTCTCGTGTGCGGCAAAGCTTTCGCCTATGGCAACGAATGCGTCGCCGTTGTCCACGGGATGCGAGATCCCCAGACCTGGCTTTAACGATCGGGTTTACCGCACCTATCCAAGAGCGTGTGGACGAACGAGACCTCGCCAACTGGCGAAAGCTCCGAACTGTCATGAACAAAGCCTTGAAGTTGATCTCGTTATCTCGGACCACGATCCACTGAAACACCATAATGCAGTCCCAGACGCTAAAACGTCTGGGCAATGTTACTGGCGACCCTCCGGCTCTCTACAGCCCAATCGAAAGAGCGTTCGCCTCCGGGCCGGAGCGACTGCGTCGCCATCCGTAGTGAAAACTCCGAGATGCCGGCACCGCCGCTTTAGGAGGCCGACTTCTCAGTGCGTCTCACGCGCACACCAAACCACTCGTCACCTTCAGCAATAAATTCGATGCCAGCCTCTTCCAATATCGTACGCAGATGATCAAGGGTTGATTGCTTGAGCTCTTCGCCCCGCTCAAGTCGAACAAGCGTATTGGTCGAAACCCCTGCCCGCTCGGCAAACTCGACAATACCCCAATCTAGCGCCGCTCGCGCCATACGGAATTGAACTGCCAACATTTTAAAATCGCCATTTTTTGGCGAAAAACGTTGCTCCGCCAAGTTTTCAGGTTACAATCGAAAATCTGCCGAATTGGTAGACGGCCAAGCCGGGCGTTCGTACCGCCCTGCCTGACCTGACCACAATCTAGCGACTGGAGCTTGGATCATGGCTGATTCTGAGAATAGCAGAACTTTGCCTGCAATTAAGCGTAGAAAAGAAAATCCAGAGCGCGGCACGTCGGAAAACCTGCCGCACATCATCGACCGCCGAAACCTTCTTCCTGTCGCGGCACGCCTGCTGAGCACGCTTGTTGCGGAACCCGGTAATCACCGGAAAGCCGGCGGCCCGACGCCCGTCCGAGACATGTGGCCTCGCTGGTACGCGCGCCACCAGCAGCGCGTGAGAGCCACCCGTCTTCGAGAAAAACTGGAAAAGCAATTGCTCGAAGAGGCCGGTGGTCTCCCGGTCGCGACGCCACGGAATGTTGGAATGGATGGCGCCGTCGAGGTTCACTCTTTTGCCGACATCAATCGAATGGCCTCTCAGCTCGATGCCCAACACCTGTCTCAGGCGCGAGCCGAGCTTCGTCGGCGCCGGAGGCGATGGAAGGAAGCGGATCGACGTTTGGGATACAGTGCCGCAGTCGCGCTCGAACAGGAGCTTGCGGAACGAGCTGGGATATCCGGACGTGTCATGTGGATCACACGGCCCGCCTCGCTGATCGAAGCCACCGCAAAGCTCCATTGCCTCATCGTCATGCACGATCCCAGCCTGAAGTTCGAAGATGCACCGTGGCCCGAGTTGCGGACGATGCTGAAGGATCTTATCCGCATTGCGGAGAAGTGCCGGCCAAAATCATGCAATGGACCTGCATATCCTGGCAAAGCAGCGGGCGTACGTGGCATTCTAAATTTGGCGAAGCAGTACCAAGACGCAGCCAGCAAGCTTGGCCAGGGCTCGTCCAAGCCCAACCAGGCACCACGGCGTCTTCTGGCGCTCCATGCGATGGAGCTTTATCTGAGTGCATTCTTGCTCGCCAAAGGCGTGGATCCCGCAACGATCCGCGGTTTTCGGCATGATCTCGGCGAGCGGACGCGTATAGCGTCTGAAGCTGGCCTTGTCCTGCGCAAGCGTACGATGGCGCATCTGGCAACGCTCTCCGCAAGCAACGAGTGTCACGTCATCAGCTATGCCCCGGAGCTCATTTCCACGCTGTCACAGATGAACCGAGTGATGGCGACTGTCGATGAGCTCTCACGGAAGGTGCGAAAGGCGTTGCGGGCATCCTGTCAAAATCCACTGCGCTGAGCATTGCTTGGCGGGTGTTGCTAGATAGACTCACCGAAGCTGGGCGCTATCTGCCAGGCGAGGCATACGATCAGCATCAAGTCTGAGTCGCCATCAAATGATTGCGTGCATACTCCACCGTGTTCCACCGGAGATGTCCCGTCGCTACCGATGCAACACCCAGCTTCCGCCGTGGTCTCAGAAGTGCCGCGTTTTTTCGCGTGCTGCGTCTTGCCAAGAGGCTTGCTACTCACCGCTCTAGGCCTATATAGTCATCATGGTCACTTTGGTCAGGAGATAGACGATGCAACAGTCATGGCAAGGAAATGAAAACTGGACTGTCGCCAGCGCGAAGGCCAAACTTTCAGAGGTCATCGAACGCGCCCAATCGGCGCCACAAACTATTACGCGAAACGGAAAACCAAGCGTCGTGGTTGTATCGGCCGAAGAATGGCAGCGGAAGACCACACGTAAGGGCACGCTCGCGGAATTTCTGATGGAATCGCCCTTGCGGGGCTCTGATCTCGACATCGAGCGTCAGCGCGACGAACCACGTGATCTGCCGCTGTGAAACTGCTGTTGGATACGAATGTCCTGTCGGAGGTGACAAAGCCTCGCCCCGACGCTCGCGTTCTACAATGGCTGGACGCACTGGATGAGGATCGCTCCTTCATCAGCGTTATATCAATCGCTGAGATCCGCCGCGGCGTTGCCTTGATGGATCAAGGACGAAAACGCGATGCCCTTACGGCCTGGCTTGCCGATGACCTGCCACAGCGGTTCGAGCATCGTGTTCTCCTTGTGGATGCACCAATTGCATTGGCCTGGGGTGATCTCATGGGGCATGCAAAGCGAAAGGGTCGCGGCCTTTCCTCGATGGACGGCCTGATCGCCGCTACCGCGATTGCCTACCAGTTGACCCTCGCAACGCGGAATATCAAAGATTTCGAGGACTTGGGGATTGAACTCGTCGATCCTTGGGTCGAATGAGATCGCACTTAGTCACAGCCAGGTCTGAAGCTGTGGTGTCGTGGGGCTGATCTCAAAGTTCGCGATATTTTTGACATCGTTGTCGTCGCTGAGCACCATGAACGGCAGCGTCGCCTTCTGTGATTGCTCCTGCCAAAAACGAAAAAACCTGCCGCGGGAGGAGGTGCGGCAGGTTTTTCGAAAAGAACCGAACAGCGACTGGGAGGAGGAGAGCCGCTGTTCCCACAGACGTCCCTGGGAGGAGGAGTGGGCCGTCTGAAACTCGAAGCTTTGCGGGAGGAGGTGCATTGCTTCGATAATCTTAAGATATCAGAGGCTGCCCCGACCACCAAGGCTTAGATCGCAGCGCAGCCATGCACTTGCTGCAATGCAATATAAATGCTTTGCTTATCTTTCGGGCATAATGGTCGGCACAGCTTTCTCAGTGCTGGGCTCGAAGCCGAGAATAAAGTCGATCACCTTGGCGGAGGACATTTCGCATGGCTTCAGTATCGATCCCATTCCAGTCAATCGATAGAGGTTGAAGCTGACGATATCTGTTCCGCTAAGCTCCTGGCCATAGAGCCAGGTCCGTTTGCCATCCTCCGACCGTTTGACGGTCACTCCCCATGATCGATTACGAAAATTCCCGTCAACATAGCCGTCCGGCAATCTGGCAAGCGCGTCTTCGAACGCCGCCGGAATAGGTGGAGATGTTTTGCGACCGGCGGTCATGGCGCCAGGCATTCGTCGCAGATCCCGCAGCCATCGTCATCCAAGCTCGATACCGGACGTAACTTTCGACAACACGGACAAACCGTTGCATCCGACGCACACCTCTCTTCGCGGTCCGGCGGAAGAATTTCAATATACAATTCCGACAGCGTATCGGCCGCGCTTTGATCCATGGCGATGCTCCAGTTCCAGGTTACACCAGAGATAGTACGCCTCGAAGGTCGTACAAGCCGGCAGAGGTCCCCAGCAGGGACGCCCCCGATTCGAATACAGTGATCATCGAACGACCTTCTTGACGATCTTCCATCAACCTTGTTCATTCGAGCAATGTTCAAAGTCGCAAACGCTGTGCAGATCAGAGTTTCCATCGACGAGATCCAGCCGGACGTTTGGCGCCGTCTGGTCCTGCCGGTCCATTGGAACCTGGAGCATCTCCATCTCGGAATTCAGGCCGCATTCAACTGGTGGAACTACCATCTCTATGAATTCCGCATCGGTGGTCTGCGGTATGGGGAAGTCGAGACCCTGATGGAGGATGCGACCGATGACGATCCTCGAGTCTTCGATCAGCGAGAGGTTCGCTTGCTGGACTTCGAACAAGGTGCCGTCTTCAGCTACCACTATGATTTCGGGGATGGCTGGCGGCACACCGTTGCGGTTGAGGAGTTCTTGGCACTCACTGCTGCGCCCAAACACGGGAGCTGCGTCGCCGGCGAAAGGGCGCGACCGCCCGAAGATGTTGGTGGCGTGTCGGGATATCAGCGGTTCCTGGAGATCATCGCTGACCGGGAAGATCCAGAATATGCCGACACGATTCGGTGGTGCGGGGGCTACTTCGATCCGGAATGGTTCGACCTTTCGATCGTCGACAAAGATCTCCGCAATGCGCTACGCTCCAACGTCAAGCGGCGCCTGTATCAACCGAAGCCGAAAGCTGACTCGAAGAAATAGGTTTGTGCGAGTTGTAGGTGGACGTCTTGAAGAGCAGTTAGCTCTTGAACTATATCGAACCTACGACCGACGTTCCTCGAGCGTTGTAGCTCTGATATCAAAATAAAACTCGACCTCGTCCTGAGTGAAGAACATGGTTAGCGCAAATTTTCTTCGTATGTCGGTGGCACGGCATGCCATAGCTGCCGTGCCCCGATTGATTGTGTTAGCTCCAGGCGTGAAGCGGTGGCTTCTCGCCGTTCAGGAAGTACTTTCCTAAGATCGCGTATTTCCAACGAACCGGGTCGTGAAGCGTGTGTGTGCGGGCATTACGCCAATGGCGGTCCAGCCCATGTTCGGCGAGCGTGGATCGCGTACCAGCGAGCTCGAACAGCTTGTTGGTAGCCTCGATGGCGATCTCGGTGGACAGTATCTTCGCCTCGGCCGTCACGATCTGCGCTTCAGCGACAGTTTCGGCGGTCGGATCTGCGACTGCCCGATCGATCGCGTAGCCGGCCTTTTCGAGGAGAGCCTGTGCCGCATGCAGGCGCAGCGTCAGGCTGCCGATGGCCTGGATCGTGTAGGGATCGTCCCATGCATTGTCGACGCCGCTATCCACCCAGGCACGGCTCTTCGTGCGCACGAAGCTGACTGTTTCATCGATTGCGGCCTGGGCGATGCCGGTATCAACCGCCACCTGGATGATCTGGAAGATCGCACCATCCGCGGTCGGTACTTCGTAGCCCTTGTATCCCGGGACGAGATGCGACTTTGGAACCTTGACCCGGTCGAGCAGCACCGTGCCGGAGAGAGTGGTCCGCTGGCCGAAGGACGACCAGTCGTCGATGACTGTCAGCCCGGGCGCATCACGCTCGGCAATGGCATACCATGCCCTGCCCTCGTCATCGAGGGCAACGATCGGGACGAGATGGGCGAGCAGCGCGCCGGAGGAATAGAATTTCTTGCCGCTGACGACCACGTGGTCGCCTTCGTCGACAAACTTCGTCTCGAAGTCGACGGCCCGCTTCGACCCGTATTCGGAAAATGCATTGCCAAATCGAATACCCTTCAGCACCTCGCCAAACAGAAATGCCTGCTGTTCTCTGTCTGAGACGGTGCGGATGGCGGCAACCACGCCCAGATGGTTCTGGGCGACCTGGCCGATGGAAGAATCGGCTGCCGAAATGATTTCGATGACTTTTGCCAGCGTCGCGTAGGATACCTCCGGCCCGCCGAATTCCTTCGGCACGTTGATCGACCACAGGCCGCTTTGCGAAAAGGCGTGGAGTTCGGCAACCGGCCATATCCGTTCGCGATCCCGTCTGGCGGAATCCTTGACGAATTCGGCCGCCAGCGCCTTGGCAACCGCGATCGCCTCCGCGTCGTTCTCTATGATGTGGGCCACTGTGTCCGGCCGCGGTATGGCAGGCACGGCCTTGGCGGCATTCTCCGTATTGACGGTCGAGAGTGTCATTGGACGTCTCCTTGGTGATGGCCGGTCGTATTCAGACGATGGCGGCGACGGGGTTCTGGTTGTTTGGGGCAGTCGAGATTGCCTTGTGGCCGAGGTAGAAAGTCTTGACGTCGTCCCGCTCGGCCAGCTCCCTTGCCTTGCCGCTCAGCACGGTTATGCCGTTTTCGAGGACGGACGCTCGGTCGGCGAATTTCAATGCAACGGTGGAATTCTGTTCGGCCACGAGCACGGATAACCCCGTGTCTCGGTTGATCTGGCGCAGCGTCCTGAAGATGCTTTGAACGACCAGCGGGGCCAGGCCCATGGAAGGCTCATCCAGCACGAGCACGCGCGGCCTAGACATCAACGCCCTGCCGATCGCCGTCATCTGCTGTTCCCCGCCGGAGGTCAGGCCCGCCAGTGTCCGCCGTTTTTCCTTCAGCCGGGGAAAGTGAGCATAGACCTTTTCGAGGTCCTCGTTGAGTTCAGCCCGTTTGCTGCCGCGACCAAGACCGCCGCAGATAAGGTTCTCCTCGACCGAGAGGCTTCGGAAGCAATGCCGGCCTTCCAGCACCTGAACAAGGCCGTTGCGAACGAGTTCGGAAGGCCTGACCGTGCGGACATCGATGCCCTCGAAGAGAATCTCACCATCGGTGATCTGCCCACTTTGCGCCGGAAGCAGGTTCGATATTGCCTTGAGTGTTGTCGACTTGCCGGCACCGTTGGCGCCGAGAAGTGCGACAATCTCACCACGTTCGACCGTCAGGTTCACGCCGTGAAGAGCCGAGACGGCATTGTTGTAGGTCGCCCTCAGATCGGAAACGGTCAGGATGATGTCGGTCACGATTGCCTCCCTCGAATTGGCGAGCCGTCTGAAGCCGGGCAGGCCCGCTGCCCGGCTGATGAAGCGACCCTTGGGCCCTTAGTTGGTAGCCGGCGTTTCGTCGGAGGTACGAATGGTGATGCCCTTTTCCTTGGCGTAGGCCTCGGACGACTTTTCGATAATGGGGCGCAGCAGTGCCCAGTCCGGAGCGATCCAGTCGGAAACGACGTTCCACTTCTTGCCGTCCCACTGCTGGAACGTCACGTAACCATTGCCTTCATGGTTGTCCCAGGTGACGTCGATCGAATGGAAGAGATCCTTGGCACCCAGTGCTTCGACGCGGGCGGGATCAAGCTGCAGATGCTCGAAGCCCCAGCGCACTTCGTCACCGGTTAGGGTGCGTTTGCCGAACTTCGCCTGGGCGATGCGGATGGCTTCGACATTGAGGATGCCGTTGACGATACCCAGGTTATGATAGACCGAACCGATACGGCTCTTGTCCTGGAGGTTGCCCTTGCCGTTGTCGTAAAGCGTCTTGACTATTTCCTTGACGACGGGATACTCGGCGCCCGAAGCCTGGGTGGTGATCGCGGTATAGCCCTTGGCTGCATCGCCGGCCGGGATGACATCCTCTTCCGAATTCGACCATACGTTTCCGACGATATGATCTGCGGGGAAACCAACCTTGGCCGCCGTCTTGAGCGCCACCGGGTTCATGACGCCCCAGCCGCGCAGCACTACATAGTCGGGCTTGGCACGACGGATCGTCAGCCATTGCGACTGCTGCTCGTTGCCGGGATGGGGCACTTCGATCTGCTGCAAGTCGAAGCCATATTTCTTCGCCAGCAATTCATAGATCGGGATCGTTTCCTTGCCATAGGGCGAGCCGTGGTAGAGCACGACGATCTTCTTACCCTTGAGATTGTCGAGACCGCCGAGTTTCGAGGCGATGTAGTTCACGATGCCCGAGCTTTCGCTGTAAGGATTAAGCAGCAACGGGAAGACATAGGGGAAGACGCGGCCGTCGGTGGAGTCCGTGCGGCCGTGATTGATGGTGATCAGCGGCACCTTGTCCTGCGTGACGCGGTCGATCATCGCATAGGCGATGCCGACGGAGAGCGGGTTCCAGGCGGCGGCGTCAGGGTGGCTCTTCTGGCGCTCGTAGCATTCGACGCCGCGCTCGACTTCGTACTGGGTCTCGCATTCGTCCCAGGTGAGCTTGACGCCGTTGACGCCGCCGTCGCGCGTATTGATCAGATTGAGGTAATCGATGAAGCCACCGAAGAAGCCCGTGCCGCCGGCTGCGTAGGGGCCGACGCGGTAGCTCTGCAGCGGGAAATACTGCTCGTCGGCATGGGCGACAGAAAGCCCCATGCCCAGCGCGATACCGGTTGCCATTGCCGCGAATTTGAGTTTGCTGAAGATCGTCATTTTTGGACACACCCCCTGGTATGGACCGGCACGCCGCCGCTCCTGGTTGATGGAAAGCTTGAACTTTTTGCTTGCGACGGCGACTACGCGCCTCGGAATACCGTGCCGATGCGCCGTCGACCTCTATCCCACAGTGCCGCCAGCCCATCCGGCTCAAGCACGAGGAAGAGAATGATCAGCGCTCCGAGAATGACCCGCTGGCTCATGTCGAGAACGCCGGAGTCGAAGACATCGCCGAGGAAGAAGGCGCTCAGCCGCGAGAGGATCAGGGGAAAGATAACGATAAGTGCTGCCCCGAAGAACGCTCCGCGCACCGAAGCAAGCCCGCCGATGATCACGATGAAGAGAATCTGGAAACTGCGATCGAGATCGAAACCGGCGGGCTCGACCGTCTTGAGATAGGTGAAGGCCCATAGCACGCCGGCAATGCCAACGATAAAGGACGAGATGGCGAATGCCAGCAGTTTGGTTTTCAGCACCGGCACGCCGATGATCCGTGCGGCCGTCTCGTTGTCGCGCACCGCAATGAAATTACGGCCCGTCTGGGACGTCACCAGCCTGGTCGTCGCCCATGTGATCAGCAGCACGATCGTCAGCGAAAATAGGTAGCGGCCGACGGCGCCGTTGAAAGAAAGGCCCGCAATGCTCAGCGGCGGCGCATCGATGACGCCCGACGCGGAGTAGTTGGAGAACCAGTTGAACTTGGTCAGCGCCCATTGCACGAAGAACTGCGCGGCAAGGGTCGATACCGCAAGATAGAAGCCCTTGAGGCGCAGGCTTGGGAGGCCGAAGACAAGTCCGATCGCGGCCGCCGCCAGTCCCGCAAGGGCGAATGTCGCGATCAACGGCAGGCCGGGAATACGGAGATTGAAGTTGTAGGCAGCAAAGGCGCCTGCAGCCATGAAGGCAGCGCTGCCAAGCGACACCTGGCCGGCGTAGCCCGTCAGGATGTTCAACCCGAGTGCCGCCAGGCTCAGCGCCAGGAAAGGCAGGAGGATGGCTTCCAGCAGATAATTGTTGCCGATCAGCGGTACGGCGACATAGGCGACCAGCAGCAGCGCGATCAATGGAAGCCATCGCGCCGTCATTTGCGGCAAGCGTCTGGTTTCGGAAAGTACAAGGGCCATGGGGTCAAACCCTCTCGACGAGTTTCTGACCGAACAGGCCAGAGGGGCGAACAAGAAGAAATCCAAGCGCGACCACATAGGCAAACCAGCTCTCGATGCCGCCGCCGAAATAATCGCCGATATAGACCTCGGCCAGCTTCTCCGCCGCCCCGATGACGAGGCCGCCGACGATCGCACCGAGGATCGAGTCGAAGCCGCCGAGAACCAGCACCGGCAGGGCCTTCAGAACGACCAACGACAATGAAAACTGAACTCCCAGTCGCGCGCCCCACAGGAGGCCGGCGACCAGCGCTATGAGCCCGGCGGCCGCCCACACCGTTGCCCAGATCGATGGAAGCCTCAGTCCCACCGCCAGGGCCGCGAACTGGTTGTCGGCAACGGCGCGGAATGAAAGGCCGATCCGCGTATAGCGGAAGAAGATGGAGAGCAGTGCGACCATGGCGGCTGCGATGACGGCCGCAAAGATATCGAACTGGCTGACCAGCACGCCGCCGAATTCCAGCGGCACATCATCGATCCCGAGCTCCAGGCCATGAACCTGCGTGCCCCAGATCAACTGCGCAGCCCCCTCGATCACATAGGACAACCCGAGTGTTGCCATGAACAGCGTGATCGGCGGCTTGTTGGTGAGCGGCCGGAGAACCGTGCGCTCGATCGCCAGGCCAAGCAGCACCATGATCGCGAAGGTGATGATGAAAGCCAGCCAGTAGGGAATTCCCCGCTCGACCAGGCTGACGAAGGTCAGGGCGGCAAAGAGCAACATGGCGCCCTGCGCGAAATTCAGCACGGCCGATGTCTTGTAAATCAGCACGAAACCGATCGCCACCAGCGAATACATGACGCCGGAGAGAAGCCCGCCGATCAGCACTTCCAGGAAGAATTGCCAGTCGAAATCCGCCATCAGATGCCCTCGCCCTCTTCGTTCTCGGGAGCAACGCCGAGATAGGCGTCTATGACGCGCCGGTCAGAGCGAATGACATCCGGCTTTCCGTCGGCGATCTTGCGTCCATAGTCGAGCACGGCGATGTGGTCCGACAGATCCATCACCACGCCGACGTCATGCTCGATCAGGATGATGGTCGTTCCGTATTCGTCGCGAGCCGCGCGCACGAAACCGGCCATCTCGACTTTTTCCGTGACAGTCATTCCGGCCATCGGCTCGTCCAGCAGGAGGATGTGAGGCTCAGCTACCAATGCGCGGGCCAGTTCCACCCGCTTCTGGAGCCCATAGGGCAATGTCGACACCAGGCGATCGCGGACATGCGTGAGATGCAGGAATTCCAGGATACGATCGGCGCGCGCATGACTGTCGCGTTCTTCCGCCCGCGAGCGACCCAGCCCGGCTATCTGACCGACGAAGGTCGAACGGGTCTTGAATGCCCGGCCCGCCGTGACGTTCTCGAGCACGCTCAAGCCCTTGAAGAGGGCGAGGTTCTGGAAGGTTCTGGCAACGCCGAGATGAGCCAGCCTCTGCGTTGGCACCTGTCTGTAGCCGATGCCGTTGATATTCACATGACCGCGATTCGGACGATACACACCGCTGATGACATTAAGCAGCGAGCTCTTTCCTGCACCGTTGGGCCCGATAATCGCGCGTATCTCTCCCGTTGCCACCGACAGATCGATATCCGTCAGGGCCGTCACGCCGCCGAATGAGAGGTTGATGCCGTGCAGCTGCAACTCGCCTTCGCGGATCGCGGTCGGCGCGCCCGCTGCCTCCGAGGGACGCTCGATCTGTTCAGCCGATGTCGCCCTGAAGGAGGGTGCAGCATCAATGAACAGCTCCAACGGATAGGTGGTGGCGTACATTTGCGGCTTTCTGGTTGGGTGCTCGATGGCTCGGGGTCGCGCAGGTTCGGTCGCCGACCAGTCGATCGACGTTGAACGAGTCACCCGCTGGCGACCCATTGCAGTTCAGCTAATTACTCGGCCGCGATGGCGGGCGCGCTTTCGCGCGCTTCCAACTCGCGAACGAGCGGGAGCACGTTCTTGCCAAAATACTCGACTTCCTCTTGGAAGTGCAGGAATGCAAGGAGGATCAGATCCGCACCGGCCCGCTTCAGGGCGACGATGCGCTCGGCCACCTGTTGCGGCGTTCCGATGAGGTTGGAGCGAAAGCCGTCATTGTACTGAACCAGGTCGTCGAAGCTCGACTTTGCCCAGTTTCCTTCTCCTTCGGGAGAAGACTTGCCGGCATTCTTGACCTCATGCCCAAAGGCTTTGACAGCTTCGGGGTTCGCCTTTTCGATGATCTCGGCAAGGACGGCCCTGGCCTCTTCCTCCGTTTCGCGAACGATGGCGAAAGCGTTGACGCCAACGCGCACGGAATGATCGTTGGCTCTGGCCTTGGCCTGAATGTCGTCAACCTGCTTGGCTATTTCTTCTGGCGTGTTGCCATTGGTGAAATACCAGTCAGACACGCGTGACGCCATATCGCGAGCGGCGCGCGATGAACCGCCCTGGAAGATTTCCGGCTGCGGATCGAGCGGCTTGGGCTTCAGCGAATATTCGCTGAAGCGATAGAAGTCGCCCCTGAAGGTGAAATTGTCTTCCGTCCAGATGCCACGCAGGGCACGGATGAATTCCTCCGATCGACGATACCGCTCGTCATGGTCGAGCCACGGTTCGCCGATGGCGTGAAACTCGCCACGGAACCAGCCGCTGACGATGTTGACCGCGACGCGGCCGTTGGTGAGGTGATTGATGGTGGCGATCTGTTTGGCGGCCAAAGCCGGGTTCCATGGCCCGGGCAGAAGCGCGGCGATCACCTTCAGCTTAGTGGTGGATTCGAGCAGAGAGTGGCTGAAGGCAACCGACTCGTGCTGGAACTCGGCGCCATAGCCGGCCGTGAAACGGATTTGGCTCAAGGCATATTCGAAGCCACTCACCTCGGCGATTTGTGCAAGCTTGCGATTGTAGTCGATCGTCCAGCTCGTGCGCTGCTCGATATTGGAAATCACCAATCCACCCGATACATTTGGTACCCAATACGCAAATTTTAGGGCATCTCTGGTCTGCGACATGGCTTTGTTCCTCCGATCAATCAGCGCCAGCATGGCATTTACCTAAGCTGCGGAGGAATAGTCCATTAATTCGGTAGATAACGAAAACAAATTTTTCCCAAATGTCCGGCCTGTTGGAGTTAGTTTAGCTTTCTTTGTTCCGGAGCCTTTGGAATATTAATCTGTGTTCCGTCTAGCGGCACGCGCATGGCCATATGAAATAGGCGCGCTTCCTAACGAAGAGAGGCACGCAGACCTTACCTGCGGTGGCACCAACACTGCAGCATTTGTTTTGGCCGATAAAAGCCTTCACGCTCTTGAAGGTATGCGAACCGCCGACCCTGTCGTTCAAGCAGCATATATTTGTGCAAATTTTTATAAGCGGTACAGTAACTTGCGCTCCAGGATTGCCGATCTGGAGCCTAGAACGGACTGATAGGTTTGCTTGTTCAAGACTGACTAATCGCCATGGTTTGCAGGCCTGTTTGAATGACTACTTCTAACCTAACTGAGCACCTAACAGTGAGAAAATTCAAAAAAATGGCAGCGGCTATCTGGCCTGGCGGCTGGCATGGGTGGCGGCAGCGTCCACGAGTCATATCGAAGTTTCCGCAGTAAGAGCGGAGTTTCGCGAATGATTCAATAGTGGCATCATATTGATTTTTCCGCGTTAGAAGCGGATAAGGAGATATGATGCAAACCGGACGATCAACGCTGTCTTCCTACGCTTCTGGTCTACTTGCTACGGGCAGGGGAGTTTTCTCTGCAGATGAAGCCCAGCAGGAGATCGGCATCAGCCGGGGCGCATTCCTTGACGCCGCCGAGCGTTTGCAGCGGCGCGGCCAGCTTATCCGGCCTCGTCGCGGCTTCTATGTGGTTGTGCCGCCTCAGCACGCCGTCATGGGAGCGCCGCCGCCGGAGTGGTATATCGACGCCCTGATGCGCCACGAAAAACGACCCTACTATGTGGGATTGCTGACGGCCGCCGCCGCCCATGGCGCCTCCCACCAGGCCACCATGGTATTTCAGGTCGTCACGAACAAACTCCTGCCCGATATTGAGGCCGGGCGAACGCGGATCGTCTTTTCGTATCGCAAGGATATGGGAGCAGTCTCGGCGGGAATCGAAGATTGCAAGACGCCTTCGGGATATATGAAGCTATCCTCGCCGGAACTGACGGCGCTCGATCTGGTACGCTATCCGCATTCCGGGGCTGGTCTGGACAATATTGCTACGGTGCTTTCCGAACTTGCCGACCGGTTGCAACCCAAAAAGCTTGCCTCCCTGTCGCGTGCTTTCGAGAAAGCGGTCGCACAACGCCTCGGATATCTGCTTGGGAGGCTGGGTCACTCGCAGATAGCGGAAACGATGTTTGCAGCGCTATCTGCTCGTGGGCCGTTGCCATGGGTCGAACTCGATCCTAGGCAGGCCGGAGATCCAGATCTGTCGCCGCCGCCATCCGAACGCGATGAACACTGGCATGTGATCGTTCGCCGGCCGCCGGAGATCGACGAATGATACCGCAGGACTTACATCACGGCCTGGAACGGCGTAGTGCCATGGACAAGTCAACGGCAGGTCGAGCAGGATCTCATCATCAGCCGCGCGATTGTCGCCATCTTCTCCGATCCGTTCCTGCGCGACGAACTTCGCTTCCGCGGCGGCACTGCGCTCAACAAACTGCACTTCCCCAAGCCGCTGCGCTATTCGGAAGACATCGACCTTGTGAGGACGACTGCCGGTCCTATCCGCCCGTTACTGGAGCATCTTCAGGACGTTCTCGATCCGTGGCTGGGCAAGCCGCGTTTCGATCAAAGCCCGGTTGCGCCCAAACTTAAATACGCTGTCGAAGCCGAAGACAAGGCTTCTCCCGGTCCGATAAAACTCAAGATCGAAATCAACACGCGCGAGCGTGAAGCTTACGATCCACCCATCGAGATTCCGTTTGGCGTCAAAAATCCATGGTTCACCGGAACGGCTGCAATCCCGACCTTCTCTCGGGAAGAAATGCTGGCGACCAAGCTGCGTGCCTTGCTTCAACGCAACAAGGGTCGCGATCTGTTCGACCTTGACTACGCGCTAGGAGTGTTCGAGGGGCTGAACTCGACCAGGATCGTCGAGTGTTTTCTCCTCTACCTTGAAAAAGGAGAGGTAGCGATTTCCAGAGCCGAGGCGCAGCAGCGCATGTTCCAGAAACTCGTCAATCCGGGCTTCTTCACTGACATGAGCCCGCTGCTTCCAACAGATCTCGCCAAGGCTCTGACAGAAGAAACGCTTAAGGCCGCGTTTTCTAGGGTAATGAAGGAACTGATCGACCGGATGTCCGGCGACGAGTGGGCGAAGGCGGGGGAAATGCGAAAGCGGTTCGGGCTGTAACCAGCTTAAAGCGTCGGAATAGCGAAGGTCACTATTTGCCAGCTTAGTTTCTTCGTCGCATCTTCGGCCCACAGACGCCGATCCGAGTGGCAGTTTTCTCCGCTTCCGATTTGCCCAGGGCAATGCTACCGACACCACCCGCGCCAGTTCAATCTCTTGGTTTGGAAAAGCGGACACCGACGCCGCCACCATTCTCGGGAATAAACTCGATGCCAGCGGCCTCGGGGAGTGGGAAAAACGTGGGGGTAAGGATATCCAGGTAATCGAGTGCTTTTTGGAAAGGGTACTCGTTGACCGCACAATTTAAGATGATCATCTCCGTCGAGCTTGTGGGGGTGGACGGCGTTCGACAGCGTCGCGAGATTGCCAACGTTAAGCGAAGTGTCGATGATGCTCGTCTGGACGATTTTGGCCTTTCCCTCGAAGAAGCCAAAGAAATTCAGCTGCATCTGCAGAAGGAGCTGACGCAGTTTCAGACGGATCAGGCCGTCCAGCGTGATCGGAAGTGCCCGCACTGCGATTGCTCTCGCCAGGTTCACGATTACAGATCCCGTACGATCCATTCGCTCTTCGGCCTTTGTCGTGTGCGCGTGCCACGGTGGCGACGCTGCGAATGCGGATCGAGCGCAAGACTGGCCACCGATTGCGCCCCGACCCTGTTGAATGGAAGAGCAACGCCGGAATTGGAGCGAATTCAGGCAGAACTCGGCTCCCGTTTGTCCTTTCGAGAAGCAGCTCGTGTACTTGATATCTTTTTGCCGACCGCAAGAGTCCATAATCACCGGACGCTAAGGAACCGGCTGGGCAAGGTTGCCGATCAGGTCGAAAAGTGGGACGTCGCGAGCCCCTATCGTCTCAGTCGCGCCGGCAAGTCTCCCGTTTCCGTTTTCATCGATGGCGCCTACATTCGCGCGGCGTTGCGCGCACAGGGATGGCTGCCCGGCCGAGACGTCAGTGTTTTCAGCGATGGAGAAGTCGGCTTTCAAAACATCGTTGTCAGCGCAACACGCCAGCCCGTTACGCATATTCTTGACTGGTTTCATCTATCGATGCGTCTGCGGCACATTGAACAGGCCTGGGAGGGCATCAAGTATCTCCAGGATCTGGACCTCTATCTTCGAGACCTCGCGATCCATATGCCCAGGCTTCGACATCTCCTATGGAGTGGATATGTCCGAGAGGCAAGCGAGGCCGTAAAACAGATGCTTGCCCAATTGGATCAGCACCCCGGATTTCGCGACGCCCTTCGCAAAATCAGGCGCCTCTACGAGCTGATTGGCAATCTTCACACTTACCTGCTCCAGAATGAAGCTTCTATCGTCAACTACTGTCGGCGATACTAGTCCGGCCTGCCGATATCCAGTTCGCCGGCTGAAAGTGCCGCCAACAGCCTCGTTAATGCCCGCATGAACAAGAAGCGTCAGATGCGTTGGTCGCCGATTGGCGCTCATCGGGTTCTTCAAGTCCGAGCCGCTGTAGCGGATGGTCGACTTAAGAAGGCAAAGCTAAATCTTGCAGCGTGACCCCCAGGTTTTTCCCGCTCCCCAGGGCTGATACCATTAGACAGAAATCAGACTACAGACTGCTATCACGAAAATCTTATGCAGCCTACAGGCTGATGAAACGTGCTTGATGATCAGCCTTTAAGCTGATAAAACAAATCCAATATCAGTTTATGGGCTGACAATGAAAAGTGATACTCGCAAAAGAGCACGGGGACGGCTTGACGAAAGACTTCAGGCGCTCCAACCAGTTGATCGGTTTAGGGCGCCGCCGAAGGGATGGATACGAGCGCTGCGCGATGCCCTCGGCATGACGGGTGCGCAGCTGGGCACGCGCATCGGAGTCCGGCCACAAACAGTTGAATCAATCGAAAAGTCGGAGGCAGCCGGGACAATCCAACTCAATACCCTGCGCCGCGCCGCCGAGGCACTGGATTGCACGCTCGTCTATGCCCTCGTTCCAAACAGCTCGCTTGAAGCCGTTGTCGAGGCGCGGGCACGCAAGATCGCCACACGCGAACTCCAGCGCGTCGCGCACACGATGCGTTTGGAAGCACAGGGCACGGACAATGCGGATTCCGAATCTCGTATCCAGGCATACATCCGCGACAGGCTCTCTGAGCGCGATCTCTGGAACGAAGTATGACAGATCTTTTCCAGGAACCCGAAGACGCGACGCCGCTTGAGCCGCAGGAACGGGAGGGGTTGCTTCAGACTTGGATCACTCACCGCCGCGACCTCAACGAAGCGGAAGAGGAAAACATCGTCGAGGGTGCGGCTTGGGCGCGTGGCCGGCGGCGCTTGCCACTCGAACGGATGCTCAGCGAAGACTTCATGCGGACACTACATAAGCGGATGTTCGGCGACGTCTGGCAATGGGCCGGCACGTTCCGGGCGACGGAGCGCAACATCGGCGTTCAGGCTTATCGTATTGGAATGGAGCTCGCGAGCTTATTGAGCGACATCCGTTACTGGATTGAACACAAGACCTTTCCACCGGATGAGATAGCAATCAGATTCCATCATCGCCTCGTCGCCATCCACCCGTTCCCGAACGGAAATGGACGGCAGGCACGTCTCGCAGCCGACCTACTGATCGAGCGGCTTGGCGGTGATCCTTTTACCTGGGGCGGCGGCAGTCTGGCCAATGTTGGCGAATTGCGTGGACGCTACGTCGCAGCACTACGCGCGGCGGACAATCATGACATCGCTCCGCTTCTGGAATTCGCACGCAGCTGACAGGGCCCATCGCATTTGCGACAAAGACGGTCGGTAGCCATATGGCGCCCAGTTGGCGGCACTCCAAGGTTCTTGGCCCATTCCGGGTTCGCGACCTAGCAAGGATGGACAGGCGGGTCCCAATGCTCTTGATGGGAGTCGAACCGATGATCCCGCGATTGAAATTTCAATATCAATCCTGATTAAAGAAGCGATATCAGCGATTTGCGACGTTCCAAATAGGTACGAGTACTTATGGAACTGCAGAACTATTTTCCCGGTATCGAGGTATTAGCGGTTTCGTCCGAAAAGAGATCGTTGGGCTTCATTAATCGAACCGCCGTCCCAATCAACTTCTCGCTTTGACAATGGAATTTGCCTTCTCACACGTTCGTTGTCGTAGAACAGAGTGCCATGAACGCCCATCGCGTCTCTTTTGAGAATTGGCCGATTCCATACCGGGGCGAGCAATCGAGCAACCCCATCATCGCCGACGCGATCGATGAGATCTTCTATAAGCTCCATATCGCGTCCCTCGGGAAAGATGATCTCGAACTCTCTCTCAGTCGCTTCAAAAATGCTAAACGTAGCGTTTACGGCTCCGTCGATGATTTGAATGTTTTTCATAAAAAGAAACCCGCCATAGTGAGCGCGAAGAGCCAAATTTTACTTCCAACTATCCATGGTTCTTTACAGCAGAAGCCGCTCGTTGTCGCACACTAGAGTTGAGGACAATCAATCAGTTATTTCCAAGTAGTTTCTTGAGAGTTCAAACAGCGTAATTTTGCTCGTTCCTTTGTCTTCGGGGCGGCAATCGGTTTTTATAATCCCCACCGGGATATTCGACATCCCAATCAAAATCTAGCAACGCAATAAATCAAGCCTTTCGAACTGCCCATAGGGCACAAAAGTTGGCGGCATGACGAAGGAGTGATGTGAAGGCGAAAGCGGAATGGATCGCACGAACCGAAGAACTCGTGGCATCGTACAGCGCGTCAAAGCGCGATAAGGTGATAGGGATCGGTTTGAGCGCAAAACATCAGGGCCAGCGGTCATATCAAACCGCGCTTACAGGCCGGAGACATGACTGCACCCGACCCGCCAAGCTCAAACATCGCCTAAATCACCTTGCCAAGCGGGCGCCATCCAGACACGACGATGCCGTTTTGCGAACCTGTATTGCTCTTGAGGTTTCGAACATGCGGCCCGCTAGGAGCGTCTCGTTCGCGAGGTCGCCCCCCCTCTTGCGCGCCGGTCAGCTTGACGTTGCGAGGATGACGTCCTCAACAGGGACTGCACGCGCGAGCGTTTTGATCTGATCGGTACTGAACAACCACAACGGGTTGACGCCATACGGAAAGAGGTGCGCCTTCCCTAGCGCCGCGTGACCCCAAACCGCCAACCCAGGTGTTTGCCCTCTTCGGAAAGAACTTGCACCCGACCAATCGTCCAAACTCCACCGAGTTTGGTCCAGAAGTACACCGCGCGTCGATTGAGTTGCCAGGTTCGATGGATCAAGCCGAAGACGCTCATTTCAACCGTGACCACCTGCACAAGGGTTTCGGCGGCCTCGTCCAGATCAATTTTCAGATGCTCGCGGGTATAGTGCCATTTCGCATCCAGGCGACGACGAAACTGCGAGGCCACATCTCGCATGAGCTTACGACGATCGATCACTCTTCCGTTGATCTGATGATACGCCAATGCAGGCGAGAAAAGCGCACGGTAAGCAGCTACATCACGGTTCAAGAACGCCGCCCTTGCTATGGCATGACGCTCGTCCAATTCCTCTTCGATAGTCTTCGTTTCTATCATCATCTTTCAAAGCAACATTCGGAAGGCCGCAACACGATATTAAGGTTGCACATTGGTTTTTCGATCCTACGGCTGCAAGCGCTCCGTTGAGATCGTCTGTGATTTTTGCAATGAGAGCGCGGCCAACTCCCTGCCGCCAATGTTTGGGATCAATCCAGACCCCTTCTAGGAAGGGTACAGGCTGTTCGGTGCAGCCGTTGGCATATTCGCGTATACATATCTCAGCGAAGCCGATGGCCTCGTGGTCTGCCAAAAGGGCTCTGTTGCAAAGTCGCGTTGATGTCCGAAAGAGCGCCGAAGTTTTTCAGCGAGACTTTTGATGAACGATTTCAAGTGGCGTCATTTTGAGGGCGAAATTATCCTTTGGGCGGTGCGATGGTATTGCCGCTATGGCGTCAGCTATCGTGATCTCGAGCAAATGATGATGGGCGAACGGGGCGTGCCAGTCGATCATTCCACGATTTATCGCTGGGTCCAGAAGTACGCGCCGGAGATCGAAAAACGGCTGCGCTGGCACGGGCGTCGGCCACAATCAACGAGCTGGCGCGTCGATGAAACCTATGTGAAGGTCCGCGGCCAATGGACCTATTTGTATAGGGCAGTCGACAAATTCGGCAACACGATCGACTTCTATCTCTCCCGACCCGCAATGCCAAAGCGGCAAAGCGCTTTCTGCGCAAGGCCCTGAATGGCCTGAAGGACTGGGAGAAGCCCACCATCATCAACACCGACAAGGCTCCGACCTATGGTGTTGCTATTGCGGAACTGAAGGCCGAAGGCAGATGCCCTGGGGAACTCTCGCATCGGCAAGTCAAATATCTGAACAATGTCGTCGAAGCCGATCATGGCAAGCTGAAGCAACTGATCAAGCCGGTGCGAGGATTCAAGACGTTAAAAACAGCCTATGCGACGCTTAAGGGTTTTGAGGTCATGCGTGCCTTACGGAAGGGGCAAACGGCGATTTTCAACCTGACGGGCGACGTTCGTGGAGAAGCACGCATTGTTGAACGAGCTTTCGGCATCGGGCCAAGCGCGTTGACCGAGGCGGTAGCTTTACTCGTTCAGAATCTCGAGGGTCAGGCCGCGTGACAGCGGAAAACAAGGGATCTCCTCAACCACACGGAATTCTTGCAACAGAGCCTATCGGGGAGCTCTGGTCGCCATTATCGGCGTTGTGGTGATCGTGCTGGCGCGACGCAAGCGGCCGCTTTCGTGATTGGCTGCTGCAGCACCTAAACTCTGCGAGTGCCAATAGGCTGGCAGCGTCAACCATAGGCCTGGATTTCGAACCAAGAACGCCGATCAGCCGCCAGTTTCTGGCGCATCTGCGCATTGAGGCGCTTCAGTCTCGTGAGCTCGGGGAGTACCTTCGTGTCTGGGGGGTCATACGATTGCAATCGACTTCCAGAGTTTTTCAAGCGATATTCCGCTTCTCGGTGTCAGATATTGCGTAATTCCGCATGTGTTGCTATGTTAACTCATAGCGGTATTCTGCTCATTGAAAGAAAAGGAGGCGAAATTCCGCATGAGCTCGTCAGTTTACAACATGCTCGGAGAGCAGCTGCTTGTTGCACGAAAGCAGCGAGGGCTCAGCCAGCCCGAACTCGCCAAGCGGCTTGGTCGCGACCGGGCGCGGATATCGGAGTTGGAGCGTGACCTCACCAAAAACCGCTTAGGACGAGATCGACTGACGTTGTTTGCCGAAATCTGTGATGCACTCGACCTCTTGCCGGTCTTGGTGCCCAGATCGCGATTGGCTGCTGTGCGACATCTCATTAATGAGAGCAACGATCATCACCACACGACGCAGGCCCCCAATGCATTTGACGAGCTTTTCGTCGACCTCGATGAAGACGAGGCACCCTGATGGCAAAGATATCAGCCATACTCGGTGTCCACATTCTTGATCGGACGCGTGGCACGGTGAGAGCTGGGACGTTGACCCGTGATGCCGACGGTGGTGCTGCATTCATCGTTGCCGAGCCTTACCTTCGCGACGCGAACCGTCCTATCCTGAGTCTTGGATGGTATGACCCCGAGGATGACGCAAGCACGCGCGATCGCTTGGCCAGACGAGGTGACAAGATCGGTTTGCATGGTACGCTGCCGCCATGGTTCTCAGGGCTGCTTCCGGAGGGAGCTTTGCGAGATCTCGTTCTGACCGAGATGGGGCCAGGTAACCACGATGAATTCGATGTCCTGACCCGGCTTGGCGCGGACCTGCCGGGCGCTGTCCTTGTGGTCCCTGAAACCGATGTACCATCGTCGGCAGGGCCGATTACCCTGGAGAACGTGCAGGGGTTCAAGGCACCACTTCCCGCGGGAACCGTGAAGTTTTCCCTGGCCGGTATCCAGCTGAAGTTTACGGTAAATCCTGACGGAGAGCGGCTAACGATCCCCGGTCATGGGGATACCGGTCGCTGCATCATAAAGGTTGGAAGTGAGCGTTTTCCAGGCCTTCCAGAGGCCGAATTCGGCGCCATGCAATTGGCAAACGCAATCGGAGTCAGGACTGCGGTGTGCCGTCTGGCTCCTCGCAACGCAGTGAAAGGAGTGCCCGAAGAGCTATTGGCGCATGGACACAATGTCTTGGTGGTCGACCGCTTCGACCGGGCGGGAAAGGGCTCTCGCATTCATATGGAAGATGCAGGTCAGATCCTCGGAGCGATAGGTGATCGAAAATACACGATGGCCACGACAGAGACCATCATTAACGTGGTTCGACGCTTCAGCACCGACCATCGTGACGATATCATGGAGGCGGTACGCCGCGTTGTCGCCGACGTCTTGATCGGCAACGGCGACAGCCACCTGAAGAATTGGTCTTTCCTATTCCCGCGGCCGGGTGAAATACGGCTGTCTCCAGCCTACGACATCGTACCGACAGTTCTCTATATGCCGGCGGACACCATGGCACTCCGGTTTGTGAAAACGCATAGTTTCGAGCATGTGAACCTTCATCGCTTCGAAAGGGTTGCAAGTTTCCTAAGGCTTGATCCCAAACCTATTCTTCGCGAAGTAATCAGCACTGTTGAGCAGGCGCTGGAAGTCTGGCCGGCTCTCGCGCCTGAACTGCTGGGGGAGGAAAGGGGAAATCGCATTCTGTCGCGATTACAAACTCTCAGTTTGGTTCGTGAAGTGTCGTGACCCAGCGCAATATCGAGCATGCCATCTCGTTGACTGGACCATTGCGTCCGAAAATGTGATGAAGGCGACGCCAATCGGCGGCGCGCGGTTGGGATTGGTATCCAGCGCCAATCAATCGATTGGTGCGTAAATTCTATTTCTTTCAATGACTTAGTGAATCGCATGTAATCCGATTTATGGAATCTATCGGGCCATTTCGATTTTGTTGCGTTTTGACCAAATGACACTGAAACTGCCATTTCAGCTTACCAATTCTTGGCACCGTAGCGGTTCAATTTGGACGTCGGATCCACTCTTTGTAGAGAATACCGCGGTGCGTACTGGTTTTGGGCTCTGGGCGAGATAAGTGCTCTGTCCAGCCTCCGCGCCCAAAAGACGGCGATGCTCAAAAACGGCACCCGGGACGGTTGGCGCCTCCCGCAGCAAGATCGGAGTGCAGGGACACGAAAAGCGTGCTGAGCTGGTGACCCTCAACCCGAGGCAGAGGCCTGCAGGTGGCGGGCCATATGTACCAAGATGATGCCATCATCTCTTTTCGAAGACCACCTTGCGTGCAAGCCAGCAGCCGATTGTTACGTGCTTCACTGTCCCCTCATCGCCCCGTCCGATAACGATCGTCCAGTCGCCAGGCGCGCTTGAATCCATGGCGCGTTCGTTCGGCATGATCCAGGCGTCAGGGCCGATGGAATATATCGGTTGCATCGCGCCCTTGCCGAGGAACCCTTCGAAGGCGACATAGAACACCCCGCCTGCGTCCTCGCAGACCAACTCCGCATCAAGCTCGGCCGAGTAGTACCGTCCTGCGATATCCGCCTTTGCCGCACAACCGAGCTTGCGCATGGTGATGGCAAGGTTTTCGTCAGGACGCTCTAACCGCATGCCGCCGCTTGTCCGCGTCAGGATCATCAATCGGGACCGCGCCGTGTTATCGTCGTCAAGCTCCATGAGGTCTGGCACCGTCCCGAAACGCGCCTTGATCCGGCCCGGACCGGCCATGCTCACCGTCAGCGAAAGCTTCGTATCCTCATCGTCGATGTAGTGACCGCACCATGACGGATCGACGGCGATATCTCTCGGTGCCGGATGTTTCATGCGCAGCGCCGCCGCAGTAATCCTGTCGGCCGCCTCGGACGCAGGCCCCTCGTGATTGAACATCACCACGACCGAAAGACGCTCCGACGGCGCATACCGCCGCTGCAGGCGCCAACCGCGCAACGCACCGCCGTGACCGGTCATGGCGACACCGTTGAAGTCCATATGACGCAATCCGAAACCGTAGCAGGCGGGGCTGCCGTCCGAGAATGTCGTCGGGGCAGAAATGCGACGGTAGATGCTGCTCTCGTGATCGCGTGTCGCGTCGACAAATTGTTCCCAGGCAATCATGTCCTCCAGGCAGGCATTCACACCGGAATCGCCTGAAAGATGGATTTTGTTGATGGCCGGGAAGTAGCCGGTCGCCATGCTGCCCTCATAACCGACGGCGTCGCCCGGGAATTCGCTGGACTCCTCGCACCATTGCGCCGTTGTCATTCCCGCCGGCCCGAATATGCGTTCCTTGACCCACTCTCCGAGCGGTCGACCGGTATGCTCGGCGATCAGGTCGGACAGAATGCGGAAATTGCCGTTGGCGTAGGAATATTGCGAGCCGGGGTCGAAATGCGTCGAACGGGCAAGCGAAAGCAAACGCTTGCCATCCTCGGCCCGGCATTCGCCTTGTGGCGAGGCGCCCGACAAGACCGTCAACGCCCAATAGTCACGAAGCCCGGACTGGTTGTTGCAAAGATCGGCCGCGCGCGGGACCGGACCTTCAAGCAGCCGCAGATATCGTTGCACCGCTGCATCGAGGACCGACGGATCCCCAAGCGCTTCCAGAATGGCGGAGCATGTGAATTCCTTGCTGATCGAGCACATCGGCATCAGCGTCTTCGCGGTCATCTGGATGTGGCGTTCGAGATCGGCATATCCCCAGGCGTGCTGCGCGATCACCGCACCATCCTTCAAGACCGCCAACGCGCCGCCGGGGCCACGATAGTCCGAGGGGATGGACGTCAGGACGTCATCGAGAAGGGTATTTCCGGTCTTGAACATTGTCAGCCTCTTGAGAGTAAAGTCGGTCTTGGCTTCGTCGGAAGGCGCGCTACCGCGCCGCAAAATGGCAGGATGCGGCATGGGTACCGCCCAGGACCGCCATTGGCGGTTCCTGTTCGCAAATGGCTTGGGCGATCGGGCATCGTGTGCGAAAACGACAGCCGGAGGGAATGGCAAAGGGGCTCGGCACCTCGCCCTGCAGCACGGGCGGCCTGTTGCGTTTTTCAGGAACAAGGCGCGGCATGGCTTTCAGCAGGCTGGCCGTATAGGGGTGCCGCGGGTTTGCGAATATCTCCTCCGTCGTGCCGATCTCCATGATGTGGCCGAGATACATCACGGCGACGCGGTCGGAGATATGCCGGACCACGCCCAACTCATGTGCGATGAACAGCATCGTGAGCCCGAGCTGCCCGCGAAGGTCCTCGAGAAGGTTGAGCACCTGCGCCTGAATGGAAACATCGAGCGCAGCCACGGGTTCATCGAGAACCAGAACCGAGGGCCGGACGGCCAAGGCGCGCGCCAGACCGACCCGTTGCCGCTGCCCGCCGGACAAGCCCTTCGGACGGCGTTCGGCAAGCGTCGGCGACAGTCCGACCAGCGCCATCAGCCGCGAGACCTCCAGTTCTATCTCTGCAGGCGGGACGATCCCGTGGAAAGACAGGACCTCGCCGAGTGTCTGGCGGACGGTCCGTCTGGGATTGAGGGAGCCATAAGGATCCTGGAACACCATTTGTATCCGACGCGGCAGCGTCTGCTTTTGTGCGTTTGAAAGCGAAGCCAGATCGTCGCCGTCCAGCAGCATCCGCCCCCCGCCTGGGCGGTTGAGCCCCATCAGCGCGCGGCCGACGGTCGACTTGCCACTGCCGCTTTCTCCGACAAGGCCAAGCGTTTCGCCGGGGGCGATTTCGAAGCTCACCTTGTCGACGGCGCGAACCGTCCCCGGTTGCTCGCCTTTGAGCATGGAGGCGATCGTGCGGTTTCCCCGGAACTCCACCGAGAGCTGGTCCACGCTAAGTCGGGCGGTGGTCAATGGCGGTTTCGAGGCACCGCCCTGCCAGTCGCCGGCATCCTTCAAACGCCCCTCGACGACTGTCCTATCTTGGTTTGAGGTCGGCATAATTATAGTGCTCCCGGATGGAGGCATGCGGATTTATGCTGTGCATTGAGACTGGCGAGCGGAGCGGCGCGCTGGGTACAGTCTTCCCTCGCACGCCAGCATCTAGGCGCAAAGGCGCAGCCTGTTCCAAGCATCGTCAGATCCGGGGGCTGGCCCGGTATAGGCGAGAGGCGCTGAATTGGGCCATCCACATGGACCATGGAATTCAGCAGGCCCTGCGTATAGGGATGCGTCGGCACCTCGAAGACCTGCCGGACCGGGGCGGTCTCGACGATACGGCCGGCATACATGACGGCGACGCGGTCACAGGTCTCGGCGATGACGCCCATGTCGTGGGAGACGAGAACCAGTGCCATTCTTGTCTCTGCCTGCAGGCTGAGGAGAAGCGACAGGATCTGATCCTGGATCGTCACATCGAGCGCGGTGGTCGGCTCGTCGGCGAGCATCAGTCTGGGCTTGCCCGCCAAGGCAAGCGCGATGACGGCGCGCTGTAGCATCCCGCCGGACCATTGGTGGGCGTATTCATCGACGCGCCGGGCCGCGGAAGGGATGCCGACCTTGTCGAGAAGTGCAATGGCCTCCCTGCGGGCCTCCAGCCTGTTCATGCGCCGGTGCAGGCGCAGGGTTTCAATAATCTGATCGCCTATCGACCAGACCGGGTCGAGACTGCTCATCGGACTTTGAAAAATCATCGAAATTCCCGAGCCGCGCAATCGCCGCATCTCGCGTTCCGACAGGGCGAGCAGATCCTGTCCCTGGAATGCAAGGCGACGGGCCGTTACGCTTGCGCCGAGAAGCCGAAGTACTGCACGGCACAAGACCGATTTGCCGCTACCGGACTCTCCGACGATACCCAGCGTTTCTCCCGGCATGACGGTCAGGCTGATATCATCGTTTGCAAGCACCCGACCCTGCGCGAAACGGACGCTCAATCCGTCGATCTCAAGCAGTGGCGACATGGGGGTCAAAGTGGGTTCCGTCATTTGTGACCTCCGCCGCTGACGCCCAGTCGGGTGGCAAGGCCGTCGCCGATGAGGCTCAGGGCCGCTCCTGCGTAGACGACGATCAGGCCGGGCATGGCGCATATCCACCATGCATCCAGGATGAATTCCTTGCCCTCCGCGATCATCGCCCCCCATTCCGGCATTGGCGGCTGGGCGCCGAAGCCGATGAAGCTGAGGCCGGCAAGCATCAGGATGTTCAAAACGAAATCCGACATCGAAAATGCCACAGCCGAACCGATCGTGTTCGGAAGAGCGTGAAAGAGCAGGATTCGGCGTGTGGGAAAACCGAGCACCTTTGCGGCCTGCACATAGTCCTTGTTGCGCTCGACCAGCATCTCAGCGCGGGTCAGGCGCGCATACATCGTCCAGGACCCCAGAAAAACGGCGATATAGATGTTCTGTAGGCCGGGGCCGGCGACAGCGACGACGATGATGATGACGACGAGAAACGGGAAGGCGATCACGATGTTGATCACCATTGATGTGGCCGCATCGAACCACCCGCCCCGATATCCCGCATAGGCGCCGATCAGCACGCCGTAAGCCATGGGCACATAGGTCATGATAAACCCGGCGAGCAAATCGATACGGGCGCCATAGAGAACACGCGAGAAGATATCCCGGCCGATATTGTCGGTGCCGAAGAGATGCTGGAGGTTCGGCGGCACCATGATGGCGTCGAAATCCTGGAGATCGGGATCATAGGGCGCAAGGTAAGGGGCCCCGATCGCCGCGATCACCAGGATGGTCATCAGGACGGTACCGACCTTCAGCGTCGCCGGCCAGGATCGGATTTCAGCGAAAACAGCGCGGCACGCCGCCATCAGCGTTGGTTTTTGCACGAAGAGTTTGTCGGTCAGATCGGTCACTGCTCAGTCCCGTAAAACGCGGCGATCGACGAGCGCGTAGCTCAAATCGGCAATCAGATTGATACCCACGGTCGTTGCCGCCAGGACAACGGACAGGCCCTGGATCAGTGGATAGTCACGAAAGCTCACCGCCTGGATCAGGAGAGAGCCAAGCCCCGGCAGGGCGAACACCGACTCGATCACCACGGCACCGCTCACCAGCCAACTGATATTGACGGCAAGCACGGTGAGCGTGGGGATCAGCGCGTTGCGCAGCGCATGCTTGCCAAGGATGCGCCAGGCCGGCAGGCCGCGGGCGCGCGCCACCTCGATCTGATCGGTGGTCAGCACCTCCAGCATCGACGCCCTGAGGGTGCGGATAAGGATCGGCCCGAGAAACAGAGCGATCGTCAATCCGGGCAGGATCATGTGGACGAGATGCTCGACGACATTCGTGCCGTAACCGGAGATCGGCAGCAGCCGCAGTTGAATGCCGAAGGCCAGCATCAGCAACAGACCGACCCAGAAATGCGGCATGGCAAAACCGAGCATGCAGACGATGCGAACGACCTGATCGAACAGGGTGTTGGTTCGCGCGGCAGACATGATCCCGATCGGCAGTGCGATCAGGATCGAAAACAGCGTGCCCACGGCAAGCAGCAGCAAAGTCGGGGCAATTCTCTCGCCGACCAGGGTCGAAACCGGCTGGTTTTGAATGATGCTTTGCCCGAGATCGCCGATCGCCGCCTTCTTGACGAAACTCAGATACTGGACGAACAACGGACGGTCCATTCCCAGTTTCGCGTAGATGGCGGCAACTTCGGCATCGCTGACGCGATCACGCATCATGATCCGGACGGGATCTCCCGGCACCAGTTTGATGGCGAAGAAGCTGAACAGGGTGACGGCCAGCAGGACGGGCAGTGCGGCGATCAGGCGCGAGAGCATGTAACGCAGATAGATCATCGGGATCTCCATTGCCTGCCCGATACCAGGCAGGCCATCGCTGAAGATTTATTCGGAGATCCGGGTTGTCTTCAGCCACCACCAGCCGACGGCGATATTCTGCCAGTTCTCGACCTTCGACTTATAGCCGTTGATGAAGGGCACGAAGTTCAGCGGCACGCTGTATCCGTCGTTGTAGACGATATCCTGCACCTTTGCGTAGAGATCGGCACGCTTGGTCGTGTCGAGTTCGCCGCGCGCCTGGTTGAGCAGCGCGACGACGTCGTCATTCTTGTACCAGGTGTAGAAGGAATGACTGCTGCCGGTGTAGTCGGTCTGCAACGTGGCGAGCTCGTCACTATCGTTGATATCGCTTGATATCAGGTTGATGCGGGCCTGGTAATCGCCCTTGCGCATCATCGCGCCGGCCGTCGCGCCTTCATATTGCACGATATTCACCTTGAGACCCGCCTTCTGCCAGGCAGCCTGCAGAATGGAGGCGGTCTGCCGCTGGGCGGAGTTTCCGGCCGAAATCATCAGTTCGATCGGCGTTCCGTCATAATTGGCTTCCTCGACCAGCGCTGCCGCCTTGTCCGGATCATACGGTATCGCCTTCACATTCGCCGACCAGTAATTGACCTTCGGCGTGAAGGAGTTCGGAGCCTCGCCATAGCCGAAATACACCGCTTTCATCAGCGCATCGTGGTTTGTCGCATAGTTCAGAGCCAGGCGGATACGCCTGTCGTCGATCGGCTTCTTGGCGTGATTGAGATAGATGTAATCCAGCGCATAGGAGGGCGCCGTCTCCAGTGAGAGGCCGTCCGTCGCCTTCACCGACGAGGCCTGACTCAGCGGCAGCTGCAACGCCACATCGAGATCGCCGTTCTTGAGGCCGAGGACGCGCGAGTTGCCGTCTGGCATGTACTTCAAGACGATCTTGTCGAGATAGGGCAACGGCTTGCCGTCGTCGCCCTTGGCCCAATATGTCGGATTGGCTTTCAGGACGACCTGGCTTCCACGGTCATAGGCGTCGACGGTAAAGGGCCCGGTGCAGACCGGCTTCAGGCCGAACGCTTGCGGGTTTGCCTCGTAGGCGGCCTTCTCGACGATCGATGCAGCGTAAAGCGACAATGCCGACAGGATCGGGACGTAGGGCGCCTTCAACGTAATTGTGACGTGCTTGTCATCGGTCTTTTCGATCGTCTTGACTGAGGCAAAGGAAAAGCCGAACGTCGATGATGGATCCATCTGCTTGTTGAGAGAGAATACGACGTCTTCGGGTGTCAACGGCTTGCCGTCGCTGAAAACGACGCCGTCGCGTAATGTGAAGACATAGGTCAGACCGTCAGGCGATATCGTCCATGACGATGCAAGTCCCGGCTCCAGACCGGTGCCGGCCTTGTCCGCCAGGATCAACGGCTCGCAAATCTGGGCAATCGAAAAGATCGAGCCGTTATCGGACGGCGTGAAGGGATCCAGCGTAAGCGTATCGTCCGGCCGGCCGATCGTCAGAACGCCGCCTCGATGAAGGTCGGCCGACGTCGCCGACCCCGCCGCCAACACGACCGACGCAACAGATGAAAGCGCCGCAACAGCGCTCAGAAGCCTGTGTCTGCTATGCATGATTCCCTCTTTTGCTGCCGCATCTGCGCGCGGCTCCAAAGTTATGTGATGAAACTATTTTCCATTTAGAGAGAGCAGGCGCCTTTGTTCAGCGGCCGCAGGAACCACCCTCCAGTGGCGGCCGTCCTAAGGCGCTCTGTCTCTTAGGCAGTAAAATAGCCGGGAATTATCCAATGGCAACAAATATTTTCCTAAAAGAAACAATATTTTATGATAATAAAATGTGCGCCATGCACAAGAAAACATCAAGAGGCACCGCGCTGGGCGACATCGGCACGCTGCCGAGTGTTCCAGGCAGCGACGGGAGGGTCACGCTAGCGGGAGTTGCCGACGGAAACATCGTTGAAAACCAGGCGCTCCGTCATGCAGATCGACAGAATTTTCGCGTCCTCATCGCCGATCGAGACGAAACAATGCGCCATGGTGCTGTCGATATAGGCGCTGTCGCCTGCTTCAAGTTTCAGCGGCGCATAATAGGCGGTGTGCAACTCCGTCACCCCGCCGACGACGTAAATGAATTCTTCGCCGTCATGCGTCGACCAGTCCTTCCGCGGAAGAACCTCCCTCGTCTTGATCGTCATGACGAGCGGAATCATGCCCTTGTGGACGAGTTCGGCCGAATGCACCTGATAGTCGTAATAGTCCGTCGAGAAAGGAAGTCCTTTCCCCTCAAAGGTATAGGTGCGGCGCCCAACGATAGACGGCACCTCCGGTGAGGGCTCGATAGCAGCCGAGGCGAAGAGTTCGGCAAATGTCAGGCCGAATGCGTGCGCGATTTTGACAATCGTGTCGAAAGATGCCGAGACTTGGGCGTTCTCGATCTTCGAGAGCGCCGAGATCGAGACGCCGCTCATCTCGGCAAGCCGCTCAAGGGTCCACTTGCGCGCCGAGCGCAGGTCTTTGACCCGGACGCCGAAGTCCCGATCCGTCTCAGGCTGGGCAGCATTTTCGCCGAGATTGCGCAATGATCTTCTCCTACCCTCGAGCCTTGCGGCCAGAAGTCGCCTCGTTGAACAGGCGATATACGTTGCCGGTTTTTCACGAGCAAATTACCGCACGCGCGACACGCCAAAAACCTATTGAATCTTTTTACTTTGATAAAAATATTATCGCAAAGGAAATTTGAGTTGACAGCACGGTTGCTCCCATCGCATTTTCCGTCTCGACCCTTCGCGAGGGAACGACCCCTGTTCTCGAGCAATCGCACCCGGGCAACCGGATATCAACCTTTACGATTTGAAGCTTCGGTTCGCAGGATGACGAACCGCTCGATCGATACTGCCGAGTCCGAATGTCCATGTCGAATGACGTCATCAGCCTCTTCAGCACGTCGGAAGCCGGATTTAGACGCCTCCCCTCCCCGGATGGCGCGACCCCGTTTATCGAAGTCGACGGACCGCGCCTTGATCGCAATATCAAGAGGATGCAGGCCATTGCCGATGACGCCGGCGTCGGCCTGCGCCCGCACATCAAGACGCACAAGAGCATTGAAATCGCCCGCCGGCAAATCGGGGCGGGCGCGGTCGGACTGACCGCTTCAAAAGCCTCCGAGGCCGAAGTCTTCGTGAGAGCCGGCTTTAAAGACGTCCTGATGGCCTATCCCGTCATCCGGGCCGAAGCGGTAGGGCAGCTGCTTGCAACGGCGAAGGCACAGGACGCAGGCGTCTCCTTCATCGCCGCCGACCTGTCGGGCGTCAGGGCGCTCCACGACGCTGCGATCGCGGCCAGGATGCGATTGCCTGTCTTCGTGAAGGTCGATGTCGGGCTGGGGCGCATCGGCGTGAAGCCTGAGAGCGCCATGGCTTTACAGATGGCTCAGGAGATCGCCGGAGCTGACGGGCTTCGACTGGCCGGACTGTTGTCGCATGCCGGACATTCCTACGGCGCCGATCGTCCGGAGACCATCGAAGCCATAGCGATGGCAGAAGACAGGACGCTTGAGGCACTTCGTCAGCGGCTTGAGAGCGCCGGAATTGCCGATCTGCAAATCTCGACCGGCTCGACCCCGACGGCGCTCGGCGCTCCGATTTTCCCGGCAACCAATGAGGTTCGGCCGGGAAACTACGCGTTTCTCGATCTGACGGCACTCAGGCTCAAGATCGCGTCTGCGGACGACATTGCCCTGTCGGTCGTCGCGACCGTTATTGCTGCAAACGAGGCGCACGCCATCATCGATGCCGGATCAAAGATGCTGAGCTCCGACCACGGCCCGCATGGAACGGGAGGCGGCGACTACGGATGCGCTGTCGGTCTCGATGCTAACGGCGTGGCCTCGGCATTCAGCGTTGCGAGACTTTCGGAGGAACATGGCTTCCTGGCGCTGGAAGGCCGATCATTGCCGGTCGGCAGCCGGGTCCGGATTTTCCCCAATCACTCCTGCGCTGTCGTCGCTCTTTCAGACAGCTTCGTCATGCGCGACGGTGACGGAGGCTTCAGGACGCTTCCGATCGACGCCCGTGGAAAACTGACCTGACCGGCCATCCGGCAACAGCACTGCCGGACGAAGCCTTTGGCGAAAAATGGAGTGATCATGCGGATCTCTGTTGCGCATTCCCGAGACGGAAACTTTCGTGCAGATCCCAACCTGCGACGGACATTTCTATGACGTCGGGGTCTTGCGCGGCGACGCGATCGGTCAGGCGCTCAACGAGCCGTTCTGCCAATTCATCAGTCTAAGCCGTCGGCCAAGACGATACCACCAAGAGAGCCTGCGCGGCCCGAAAGGACCCGGAAGCATCTACCGTTCGCAGGGTCTTCGAAGACGTACGCGAATTCGTCCGCAAAACAGCACGCCCAGCACACGCCGACCTGTTTCAACGCCTACGGAGACTTACAGCGAATGAGATTGAAGATTACTGCTGGCCCATATGTTTTCAGGGCGGTGCTGGAGACAAAAAGAGCTCCCGAAACATCAAAAGCATTTTTGGCACGCATGCCATACAAGGGCAAGATTGTCCATGTGCGCTGGTCCGGCGAAGGGGTCTGGATCCCGCTCGGGGAGTTCAGCTTTGGCGTTGGATACGAAAACCACACCAGCCACCCCGCGCCCGGTCATATCATCCTCTATCCGGGTGGCATCAGCGAAACGGAAATCCTTATTGCCTATGGCGGCGTCGATTTCTCCTCGAAGGTCGGCCAACTCGCGGGCAATCATTTCATCACCATCACGTCAGACCTCGACAAGCTCGCCGAGCTTGGGCGCAGGACGCTTTGGGAGGGCGCGCAACCCATTCTCTTCGAAGTGGACGAAAGCGGGTGCTAGACCATCGACTTCGTCGCTCGCCGGAGTTTGAACGATGAGGTCTATCGATGCTCGTCGGGAAAGCGCGGTCTACCGTTAATAGTTGACCCTATATCGCCAGCCGTTTCGTTATATCGCTTCCTAGTTTAATCGGCGTCGCCAACGCCTATCAGATGGTCGAGGCTGGTCATGAGTGAGCGCCCCGAACAGCCCACCTTCTCTTGTTTCGCTTGAAGCTTGAGAATCTGCCTTTCGATTTGGAAGGGCAGATTTGATGGACGACGAGAACGATAGTGCCAGGCTTGAAGCTAGGCACCAGGAAAGCTACCGCCGGGTTGAAGTGATCACCGGTGAACGTCGGCGACGGGACTGGTTGCCGGAAGAGAAAGACGAGATACTGTTGGCATGTGCCGAGCCCGGTGTGAAAATCTCGGGGGTCGCGCGCCAGTATGGTGCTAATCGCGGGCTCCTGAACAACCTCATCCCGATCTGTCCACCCCGAGGAGCGCACTCCAGATAAGGGGTGAACTTTGGACGCCGATTAACAGGCCACATGGTTTTCGCCAAATCCTACGCCTCCTCGCGGGTTTCCTTTGCAGCCCGGCCATTGCCTAATGTCCTCCCTTGGGTCCACACCGGCAACCGCTTACGTTATCGCAAAACCGCTGCGCAGTTTTGCGGGACAGGCTCTACTTTAAACCCCCTGTTGCATGATTGAGACAATGTGGCAGGCTTTGCTTGCATCGGCCAAAGCGGCCTTCCCAATTTGATCTAGCTCAAATCATCACCCTCCCGAGAGCGGATACTTCTCCCAACCGACACGAATCTCGGATTGAAGGAGAAAGAGATGATATCCAGCAACATCGTTCCCGCCATCGTAACGGCAGCCGCATTAGCCACGGCCTGCACAGCGCAAGCGGCTGATCTGGCTGGCGCGCAGGGTGAGGCGCCCGCCGTAACGAGCCAAAGCCCGTGGCAGATACGCCTGCGCGCGCTCGGCGTGATCACCAGGGACTCGGGCCGCGTCGACGGGTTGGCCGGTTCTGACCTGTCCTACTCGAACACGGTCATTCCGGAATTCGATATTTCCTATTTCTTCAACGACAATATCGCGGCGGAACTGATTCTCGGCACGACATATGCCAAGGTGTATGGCAGCGGCGCGATCAGAGGTCTCGGCGAAATCGGCAAAACATGGTTGCTGCCGCCTACGCTGACACTGCAATATCACTTTACCGATTTCGGCGCGTTTCGGCCCTATGTGGGCGCCGGCGTAAACTATACGATATTCTACGATCAATCAGGCAAAAACGCCCGCAGCCTCGACGTCAAGAACGCGTTCGGCGTCGCGCTGCAGGCCGGTTTCGACTACATGCTCGATGAGCATTGGGGTCTCAATGTCGATGCGAAGAAGATCTTCCTGAGGCCGGATTTCGATGCCAGTGTCGGCGGTGCCCATGTCAGCGGCAAAGCCAACCTCGATCCGTGGCTCATCGGCGCCGGCGTCACCTATCGCTTCTAGAGCAAATCGAACAGGCGCCGGTTGGAGACCGGCGCCTGTTCCCAGCTGTCAATGCCGCGTGAGTTTGCCCCAGAAGCGGGCTCTACCGCAATTTCGGTGCAACTTTCTGAATCCTATTGATTCGACACACGAATCAGCAGGAGCATGGAATGGCGAAGCGCATCCTACCGTTGATCCCGCCGTCTTTGGTCGTCGATTACGTTCAACAATCGAAAGAGGCAATATCGATCGATTGTCGCTTCCGATCGACAGGGGCTAAATGCCGCAGACCATCGCCAGCTTCGTACTCACGCCATCTCGATCTGGCGTGAAATCGCTGGCTCCATAGCTGCCTGAAACACGGCACACATCCGCAATGCCGGTTCCCAACATTTAACGCGACGCTACCGCGTCGTGAGCGCGAGCATTATCGTTCGGCACGGAGAGCACATTTCGGCAATGCTTGAACCGGCTGGCACCGCGCTTACGTCAAACCAAGGACATCATTATCATTTGATGTGCTTGGGAACTTCGTACTTATCGTTCCTAGCAAGGTGTTTAACAGGTCAGATTCAGCGGTGTCCTCCCGTTGAGCCGCGCCGCTCTGCAAGCCTTCGACTGCGTCTTTCAAATCGTTCACAGTTAGATCACCTTTCTCCCCTTCAGAATCTTTTCCTAACTTGGCGAGGTCAAAAGTGTTCCACGCCGCAGTGACCATGGGTTTATCCTCGGCAGTTGGCGCGTCGCCGTTATCATCTACCACGGTGTAGCCGCCAGCAGCTTGGATAAGGTTATATCCGGTGAGCTGTCTGAACTTTTCCAGGTCATTCACCGAGTAAGGTGTCATTGCCCCCGGGTCGTCGGAGCGAACACCATTCTGCTCCTGGATCAATGCTTGTGCAATCTGTTGATGAACGTTGAGAGGGCCGGTTCCATTCATTTTGAAGCTGTAAGTTCCGTCGTCGTTTAATGAGACGTCCTCCTGAACTGATGGATCTTTCAGCACATTTTGGAATATCGTATTGCTGCTGTCACCGTAGTCAGCGAGGTTGAATATGTCCTGTGAAGAAAGGTCTCTAAACTTCGATTTTGACGACGAGGAGGTGCCGTATGATTGGGATATGTAGTTATCTCCGGAAATTTGCATGACGTGTCTCCAACGATCGAGAAGGCAGTAGAATTGCTTTCTTACAATCTTTTGTAGAATCTACCGCTTGTGTCAGACTTACCCTTGCGAGATAAGATTTGCGCAAAAGCGTTGGTGCACGGATCCTTCATCGGCGGTGACGTAGTTGGCTCGGGTGGAAACAACGCGGCTGACTGAACATGCCTTTCAAATATAACGCCTGCCGCCGTCATCGTATCGGCAAGATGAAATTCAAGGTCACGAACTGGCGGGAGTACGAGACAGGCCTTCGTCGGCGCGGAAGTCTGACGCTGTGGGTGACGCCGGAGGCACTCTCGTCCTGGCAGGCGCCGAAGCGCACGACCCGCGGTGGCCAGCCGCGCTACTCCGATCTGGCGATCGAGACTGCCCTGACGCTGGGGCTGGTGTTCGACCTTCGGCTGCATCAGACGGAAGGTTTCGTTACCTCGGTGCTGAAGTTGATTGGGCTGGATCTCGTCGTTCCCGATCACACGACCCTGAGCCGTCGTGCAAATAAACCGAGAGCGCCGAACAAGCGGCACTCTGATCGCTTCCCTCAGAAAGGGCCCGTCCACGTCCTGATCGATAGCACAGGGCTTAAGGTCTACGGCGCTGGCCAATGGCTGGAGGAAAAGCATGGTGTCAAATCCCGCAGGGGTTGGCGCAAACTGCACCTGGTGCTGGATGCCGACAGCGGCGACATCATTGCACATGTTATGACGGAACAAGGGGCCGGCGACGCCTCGCAGGCGGAGCCGCTGCTCGACCAGATTGACATGCCGATTGGTCAGTTCACGGCAGATGGCGCCTATGATGGCGATCCGACCTATGACACCATTACCAATCACAGTCCTGACGCGGCGGTGATCATTCCGCCACGCGCCAATGCGGTGGAACGGAAGGACGCCGATCTCCCCAGTCAACGAGCCCATCATATAGCCGCGATTAACGCCGACGGCCGGATGAAGTGGTAGGCCGCGACCAGCTACGGGAAACGATCTCTGGTCGAGACGGCGATCGGTCGCTACAAATCGATCATCGGACGGCGGCTGCGGGCACGTGCATTCGCAGCCCAGCAGACGGAAGTCGCCCTCGGCTGCTCCGTCCTCAATCGCATGCTGGCCTGCGCACGCCCGAAATCCGTCCGCTGTAAGATCGTCGCCGTCTAGCCACCGCATCAAAGACGGAATTCTGCTCTTTCAATGACCCGTGCACCAACGCCCATCAGGACAGAAAGTGCTGACTGCGCGGGAGCACGGGTCGTATTCTAACGGCACACATCAGATCGCGTCGTGCTGTGTGCCGTCACGGGGAATGCGAAACCAGGCAAGATAGAGGGCAGGCAGGAAGAACAGCGTCAGCACCGTTCCAACCACAATGCCGCCCATCATTGCATAGGCCATCGGACCCCAGAATATCTCTTTCGAGATCGGGATCAGCGCGAGCGTTGCCGCAGCCGCCGTCAGCATGATCGGGCGCATTCTGCTCTCCGTTGCTTCGACAACGGCATGCCAGGCCGGCACGCCCTCGCTTCGAAGGTGCTCGATCTGCACGACGAGGATCACCGAGTTTCGGATCAGGATACCTATGAGAGCAAGTACGCCAAGGATCGCGACGAACCCCATGGGGGCGTTGCTGATGAGAAGTGCGGCAACCACACCGATAAGCGCCGTGGGTGCGACAGCGAACACCAGAAAGAGCCTGCTGAAGCTTTGCAGCTGGATCATCAGGATCGTCGCCATGATGAACAGCATCAGCGGCGCGACCGCCGCGATCGGCCCCTGCGCTTTGGCACTTTCTTCGACCGAGCCGCCATCGACGATATGATAGCCACTTGGCAGCGTCTTGCGGAACTCGTCGACTTTGGGCTGCAGCTCGCTGACGATCGTCGCCGGTTGCGTCGGTCCGACCACTGCTGCCTTGAGCGTGACGGTCGGTATACGGGTGCGCCGCCAAATCGTCGGCTGCTCTAGTTCGTAGTGAAAGTTCGCAACTGCCGACAGGGGCACGGAGTTGCCGTTGGAGCCGGCAAGCTGGAGGTTCTGCAACGTCTCGATCGAACCTCGCTCGGAAGTCTGGGCGCGACCGATCACATCGATGAGGTAGATGTCGTCGCGGATCTGCGTGGCCGCCGATCCCTCGACGATGCCGTTGAGCGCGGTTGCGATGTCCTGCGAGGAGACGCCCAGCTGCCGCGCCTTGTCCTGAAGCACATCGACCTTGAGGACCCGCGACGGCTCATTCCAGTCAAAGCTCATGCTGTAGAGCAGCGGATGCTTGCCGACGATGCCTGCGAGCTGATGGGAGAGATCGCGCACCTTCTGGATATCGGGTCCGCTGATCCGGTACTGTACCGGCTTGCCGACCGGAGGGCCGATGTCAAGCAGCTTCACGAATGCGTCGGTTCCGGGGAAGGTCTTTGTCAGATAATCCTGCAGTTCGGCTCTGACCTTGTCGCGAACGTCGAGCCCCTTGGTGACGATCACTGTCTGACCGAACGAGACATCGGGTGTTTGCAGGTCAAAGGAGAGGATGAAGCGAGGAGCGCCTTGGCCCACATAGCTCGTCCAGTGATCGATATCCTTATTGTTCGCGAGCATCTCGCTTTCGAACCTGGCCATCTGCCTGTTGGTTTCGGAGATCGAACTGTTCTGTGGGAGGTTCCAGTCGACGATCAGTTCGGGTCGGTCGGAGGAGGGAAAGAACTGTTGCTGCACCAGACCCATTCCGACGACGGAGAGAGCGAAGACTGAAACGGTAGCGCCGATAGTTATCCAGCGCCAGCGCATTGCGACGCGCAGGAGCCATGCGAATGCCCTGGCAAAACGTCCTTTCTGCCCATGGTGAGATTTCAGCGTCTTCGGAAGGATCGTCACACCCAGAAGCGGCGTGAACAACACCGCAACGATCCACGAAACCAGCAACGAAACGGCAATGACCACAAATAGTGTAAAAGTGAATTCACCGGCCGCACTAGAGTTGAGGCCGACAGGGATAAAGCCCGCGACGGTGACAAGGGTGCCCGTCAACATCGGGAAGGCCGTCGAGGTGTAGACGTGGGTCGCCGCCTTTCTGAGGTCGTCGCCCATCTCCAGCCGGGCCACCATCATCTCGACGGTGATCATGGCGTCATCGACCAGAAGGCCAAGGGCGATGATCAGCGCGCCGAGCGAGATACGCTGCATGGAAATCCCGCTATATGCCATAACGAGGAAGGTGATCGCCAGCACGAGCGGAATGGAGATGGCGACCACCAGCCCTGCCCGGACGCCAAGGCTGATGAAGCTGATCGCAAGCACGATGACGATCGCCTCGAAGAGCGCGCGCGTAAAGCCCGATACGGCCTCGTCGACGACGGCGGGCTGATCGGAAACGTGCTGAATGTCGACCCCGATGGGAAGATCGGCCGTGACCTGTTTAATCTCCTTGTCGAGTGCCTTGCCGAATTCAAGCAGATTTGCCCCACTCTTCATGCCGATGGCAAGCCCGATGGCCGGCTGCCCGTTAAATCTGAACAGCGATGAGGGAGGATCGACATAGCCGCGTTTGATCGTCGCAACGTCGGTCAGCGGAAAGAAACGATCGTTGACGCGAAGATTGATTGATCTGAGGCTGTCTTCCGATGCGAACTGTCCGCTGACGCGCAAGGCTATGCGTTCAGGACCGGCATCGACAAAACCGGACTGCGTCACGGCATTCTGCGCCTGAAGCGTGTCGATGACGGATTGCTGGTTAAGGCCGAGAGCGGCGACCTTTCGCGTCGAGATTTCGAGATAGATGGCCTCGTCCTGAGCGCCGATGATATCGACCTTGCCGACATTGGGGACCGTCAGCACCTTCGCGCGCGCATCCTCGACGAGATCTCGAAGCTGGCGCTGCGTCAATCCATCGCCTGTAAAGGCGTAGATGTTGCCATAGACGTCGCCGAAGTCATCATTGAAGAACGGCCCGACGACGCCGCTTGGAAAATCTCCCTTGATGTCCCCGATCATGTTGCGAACCCGCATCCATATTGCGTTGACATCCTTGGCCTTGGTCGTTTGCAGAAGTTCAACGAAAATGGTTGTCTGGCCGGCAATCGTCTCGCTCTTCGTGTAGTCGAGCGAATCCAGCTCCTCGAGCTTCTTTTCTGTGCGGTCGGTGACCTGTTTGGTCACCTCCTCGGCCGACGCACCAGGCCATTGCGCCTGAATGATCATCGTCTTGATGGTGAAGGCGGGATCTTCCTCGCGACCGAGACCGATATAGGAAAACGCGCCGGCCACAATGAAAACGAGCATAAAGTACCAGACGAGCGAACGATGTTCGAGCGCCCAGTCGGACAGGTTGAATTTCTTCACGGGGACTTTCCTTAATATACCCTGACGGCCTGGCCGTCGGCAAGCTTGTGAACGCCGGCAGTAACGATGCGTTCGCCGGTGCTGATGCCTTCGGTGATCTTCACGGAGCCGCCCTCGACGAGATCGGCATCGATGGTGACCGGCCGAATGGAGACCTTGCGAGCCCCGGTATCGACCACCCAGACGTGCGGCTTTCCATCCTTCATCAGGACGGCGGACGACGGCAGCAGGATCATCGGATCTGCAATGACCGTCGCGGTTGCGGTGACGACGGAGCCGAGGCGAAACGCTTCCGGCGGATCGATAAGCATGATTTTCGTGCGCCGCGTGCGGGTGGTCGCCTCGGCTTCCGGCGCGATCTCTCTCACGGTGCCGCTTGCGCGAATGGTCGGATCGAGCTGGAGAGCGATCTCAAAAGGGGATCCCACCTTGAGGCCGTCGAAGCTTGCCACGGGTATGTCGATGATGACATCCCGCTGGTCAGGACGTGCGACGGTGACAATGTTTTGACCTGCGGAGACCACTTGGCCCACTTCGGCCGAAATCGCGGTCACGACGCCATCGAATTCCGCAGGAAGCTGCGCATAGCCCAGTTGCTCCTCCGCCTTATCCAGATTGGCCTGTGCTTTCGCGACCGAAGCGCTGGCACTCTTGCGTCCAAGCTGAGCTTCTTCATAGGCGGCCTCGCTTCCCGATCTGCTCTCGAGCAGGGAGCGCTGGCGCTCCTCGGTGGATGCGGCATTGACCAACTGCGCCTGGGCATTCGAAAGCTCGGACTGAGAACTTTTGACGGCAAGTTCGAGCGAAAGCGGATCGATGGCGGCAACGATATCGCCCTTTTTGACGATATCACCGACGCTGACCTTGCGCGCGATGACCCGTCCCAGGACACGAAATGCAAGCTGGGTCTCGATTCTCGCCTCAACCGTCCCCGGAAGGGTCAGCGCGGAGGCGGCGGTGGATTCGGCGACGACGGAAAGTACAGGACGCGGCGGGTCGTAATGGGCTTCATCCTGCCTTTCGCAAGAAGTCAGCAGCAATGACCCGAGGATCGCCAGGCCAGTCGTAATGCGGATATTCATTTTGCAGCTCCGTTGTCATATGTGACGGCCTGGCCCGATCGCAGGAACTTCGCGCCGTCAGCGACCACGATCTCGCCCGGCGACACTCCAGCCCGCACGGCAAAACGGCCGGTTTCATAGCCGGAGACTTCGACCTGGCGAAGAGAGACGCTCGACGAGGCGGGATCGACAATCCAGACGGCCGGCTTGCCGCTCTTCGACGCCATCGCCGACCACGGCAGTTCGATTGCGTCCTGCGCTGCGGACCGAAACAGCCCGACGACCGGAGCTCCGAGCGGCATGTCCGGCGCTCCTTCTAGCCCCACCTTGACCCTGATCGTCCCGGTCGACGCATCGATCGTGGGCGAGATTTCGCGGATGGAAGCCTCTATCCTGTGAGACGTCGCCGAAAGGAGGCTGACGGCGACCTTGTTTTCCAGGTTGCGACCGAGATAAAGGGACTCGAACACGTTGAAGACGGCGTCGCGAGGACCGTCATGCGCAAGCGTAAAGGCCAACTGTGCAGCTTGGGCCACCTGCCCTATTTCGACGTTTCTGGCGGTGATGACGCCATCCGCATCGGCCCGCAGTTCGGTATAGGAAAGCGCATCCTGTGCCGTATCGAGCTGCGCCTGGGCTGATTTTACGCTTCCTTGGGCGGTCAGGAGCGCTTCCTGGGCCTGATCGACCGCGGCACGGGTCGTAACCTGCGTCTTGAAGAGGTTCTGCTGTCGGTCGAAGGCGAGCTGAGCCTGTGTCTGCTGGGCAATCGACGACTGCAGGTTTGCCGTGGCGACACCCAGATCGGCCTTCTGCTCCTCGGCGTCTATGCGCGCAAGCACCTCACCGGCTTTCACTTTAGAGCCCACGTCGACGAAGCGCTCGACAATGCGCCCGCTCACCCTGAAGGAAAGACCGCTCTCGACGCGGGCACTCACTTCGCCGGTGATGCTGTTGCTTTCGACGACTGGCGTGAGCTTGGCCACGACGGTCTCCACAATCTTCGGCTTGGCCTCGCTTGCGTTTTGCTTTTCGCATGAGGCAAGCGCGACGGCGCTCGCGCCCAGCCATGCGACGACAAGGATAGTTTTCATTAATTCAACCTCTTGCAGCAGTGACACACTCGCGGCGCTTCAACGCCGCGAACTCAACGATCAGGATTGCGTTCTTTGCTGCCAGACCGAGCAGAGTCAGCGTGCCAATATGAAAATAGATGTCATTTGTCGGCCTCCGCGGCATCGTCGCGACAAGCACATCCAAAGAAAGGAAAGGATCGCGGTGATAACAGCCAGGGGCCCGACCTTTCATGTTGTGCGGCTTGAACGAAAAACATCACGATGACACGGAATCTTGACTTCGTTTGTCACCAATTATCCAAAATCGTATTTGGCGTCATTGCGCAATACGGTCAAAATATTTTGCAACTTCGCCAATCTGCCGACGCACCTGAAGCCGGGAGTTCCGAACTGATGGGGGGGACTTGCGCTATCCGCTGAGCTAGCGTGACCTTGAAGAAATGGATCACGAACGCGATTTCCATTCTCCAGCAGGACGTCAATAGCGCCCCCCATCGGGCGAAGAAGATGATGCTGAAGATAGGCCGTTCCAGCCATTCAAACCGGCCCGCAGATCGACCGCTGGTTCTCTACCTGAGATTGAGCCGTCAATGTTCAGAGTGACTTGCTCACGCGCCTCGTCGACTTCAAAGAGGTAGCAGAGCGTGACGTGCACCGCACTCAGGTGAACTGAAGCCCCCTGTGTCGTCAAAATACCACAATGGCCGTTCTCCAGAACGGTTTGGCCGAAATGAAAAATATTTTGTCCAGATATCGAAATGCCCGTGATCAGGAAGCCGATTAGAAGACTAAAATAGTCAAGTTAATCGGGGCGATAGAGCATGAACAGCAACGCGGATAGCAAGCCAAGCGGTCAAAGCAAATTCCAAAACCAACATGACATCAGATTCCTTGTTTGCGTGTCGGCGCTCACGATTGCAGCCACGTCGGCTATCCCCGCAATCGCCCAAGAAGCGGCCGGGCAGGAATCGACCGTCCTCAAGCCGATCGTCGTAACGGCACGAAAAACGGAAGAACAGTCAAGGGACGTGCCTCAAAGCATCACCGTCGTGAAGCCGAAAGACATTGAAAGTAATGCGCTTGACGCAGGGGGAGCGATCGCGGCGGCTTCTCCAAACGTCGTATGGCAGAATGCATCGGTGGGACGACAGTTCTTTTCAATCCGCGGCATCAGTTCTCTTGGCGTGCCGAATAACTTTTCAGATGGCACCATTGGCTTCACCGTTGATGGCATACCCCAGAGCATGATGAGTTCGCAGAATATACTCTTCGACATCGATCAAGTGGAAGTCCTTCGCGGGCCTCAGGGGACGCTTTGGGGTACGAACGCGCTTGGCGGTGCAATCAACGTGACCACCAAACAGCCGGACGGCGAGCACGAGGCTAAAATCACAACGGAATTCGGAGAACATGGTTATGCCATGGGCGAAGCCACACTCGGCGGCGTGCTGATTCCCGACACTTTAAACGGGCGAATGGCGATTCGCTTCAATAACTATAACGGGGATATCAACAGCCTGTTCACCGACGATCTCGGCGCAAGAAAAATCGGTGCTTTCCGCGGAGGGCTGCAATTCCTCGGCCTCGATGACACGACCGTCACACTGACCGGAAACTACCTTCGAGACGATTCGAACGCCCCTTTTTCTCTTTTACGTGGAGCACCGGGCTTTCCGATCAGCGGCGTACTGTCGGAGCCTGATTATGTGACGACACATGCCGACGTCGGATTGAATATCAAGCACGAATTCGAGAATTTTTCCCTCACGTCCATCACGGGCTTTCAGAATAACAAGATAAAGTCCCGGACTGAAGGAAACGATATTCTCATTCCGTCGCTGTTCCCATTGGTCGGTAGCGATGTCTGGCACGGCGTCGACAAGGAAAACATCTTCAGTCAGGAGATTAGGCTGAACTCCCTTGAAGGCGACGATATCAGATGGGTCGTGGGAGCGAGCCTCAGTTATTCGGATCTCGACCATAGTTGCACCGCTCCTCAATGCGCACCATTCCCCTATTCCGGTCTCGTCACCATGGACACGAATCTTCGTACCTTGAACCTTGGCCTGTTCGGTGACGCCTCCGTCCCGCTTGGCGACAAATGGGAAGTGTCGTTTGGCGGGCGTTTGAGCCATGATGACATCAAAGTGAAAAAGACCAATGATCTCCGCGTTGCCAGCCTCACGGGCGGCAGCGATGCTGATGAAACCTATCTCACAGGACGCGCCGCGCTCGCTTACAAATGGAACGAAACCGCACAGAGCTACGTCTCCATCGCGCGTGGACATGGGACGAAAATTTACCCGCTGTTTTCGTATCCGAATAACGGTGTTGTGGCCGACGCTTACCCGGCTGCCGAAGACTGGACTTATGAACTTGGCACCAAGGTCGCGCTTTTCGATGACCGTCTCGAACTGGACGGGAGTGTCTTTTATAACGACGTGAAGAACGGCGTCCTGAGCTACTACGATCCCGGCCTTGGAGGCTTCGCCACGACTTTCCAGAGCTACGACACGTATGGGTTAGAATTGCAGGCGCGGGCTGCAATTACGGACGAGTTAAGCTTTAACGCGGGCGTAGGCTATACACATAGTCGGCTCGGCTCGGACGGAGCAAGTTCGATATTCGAAGGAAACCGGGTTCCCAATATTCCGGAATGGAGCGCATCTGCCGGACTGGCTTACGAAAAAGATGCTGAAGTGGTGGGCCTACCCGGCTCGTTCAATGCCGCCCTCGATTACCAATTCAGAAGCTCTCGCCCTGCCGATGTACAGTCCACCTTCGACCTCGACGCATATCACATCGTGAATGCTCGGGTTGGTTGGAAAAACACTGGCGGAGATTTTGAGATCTACGGTTTCGGACGCAACTTGTTCAACGAACGTTATGAAACGTTTGGTGCCGCCGGTTATTTCGGAAGCCAGGTTGTGTCCGTGAGCCAGGGCCGCGTTCTTGGGGTTGGGATTTCAAAGTCCTTCTGATTAGCTACGCTTAGCAGCGCTTTGATGGCATTTTTCTTCTGCGCCGATACTAACTGAAGATGATGAAGAGGTTCTCATGCCTATCTTGGAAGAATTCGAGACAGAGTTTGATCCTGATACGGTGGATAAACCTCTCATCGTCGTTGGTGCAAAAAAAGCCGTTTCCTACTGGGAGAAAGGACAACACGCGCACAGAAAGGCTTCACTTTTGCTGAACCTCAGAGGAATGGTGACTTGCGAAGCAGACGATGGTGTCTGGATCGTCCCTCCCCATTCTGCGCTGTGGATGCCCGCAGGGAAAGCTCATTCGGGGCGCCTGTCAGGTAACATCGAATGCTACGCGGTCTTCATCGAACCTGAATTGATCAGCAAGCAGCCAAAGTCCTGCGCAACTCTTTCCGTTTCACCTCTCTTGAGGGAACTGGTTCTCAGATGCGCGCAGTCGCCTGTCGAAGCGCCATTCTTCGACGCGGATTTCCGCATCCTGGCCGTCCTGTTAGATGAATTAGATGCCGCACAAGAAGTGAAGCTTTCGTTTCCGATGCCGAAATCGGCTCCCCTTCAACAGCTTGCAAACTTGCTTCTCAAACATCCAGGAGACAAGGCGACTCTAGCCCAATGGGGAGCGAGGATCGGATTAAGCGAACGCACCTTGAGCCGATCGCTTCTCGTTGAGACCGGGATGAGTTTTGGCCGGTGGCGACGTCAGTTGCATGTTGTTCTGGCGCTTCAGCGACTGGGCGACGGCGAAATCGTTCAAAATGTCGCGATAGATCTCGGATATGAAAGTGCAAGCAGTTTCGTGACAATGTTTCGAAAGACGTTAGGAAAGCCGCCAGCCCGGTACCTGATGGACCAAACCTACAGCCTAGCTGAAGCGCGCTCGTCTTGAGATTGGCGCTTCATCCCCGTGCACCTGAAAACCGGCGGTTCGACCGTATCTCGAAACCAATTTACCGGCTGGTCCACATACCACCACATCGAGTTGAACCAGCTCGTTCGCGCCTCTAATCCCGCCGTGAAGGCCCGAAATAATTGATGATCGTCTGCTTTTGCCAGACCTGGATACTCATTTCCATTTCAAACAGGTTCGATAGACAGTCAGTCGTGAATACGTCATCCAGTCGCCCATCGCAGAAAATGCGCCCATCCTTCATTCCGATGACACGATCAGAATGCGCCGCTGCGAAATTAATGTCGTGGAGGACTGTGACGATTGTCTTGTCGAGTTCGTCAGCGGCACGCCTCAACAGTTGCATGGTGATTGCAGCATGCTTGATATCCAGACTGTTCAAAGGCTCGTCGAGCAAGAGATAATCCGTGTCCTGGCAAAGAACCATGGCCAGAAAAACACGTTGCCTTTGACCGCCTGAGAGCTCGTCAACATATCGTGCCTTGAGGCCAGTTATGCCGAGATAGGCCAAGGCCTTGTCGACATGTTGGTGATCTTCTGGCGTCAGATGGCCCCGCGAATAGGGATAGCGTCCAAAAGCCACCAAATCCGACACTGTCAGCCGCACCGAAAAATGATTGTCCTGCCTCAGAATTGAGAGGAGCTTCGCCAGATGCCGGCTCGGTATGGAGGCGATGTTCGTTCCATCAATCGTGACGGCACCACTCGTTGGAGGTGTGAGCCTGCTGATGAGGGACAGGAGCGTTGATTTTCCCGCACCGTTAGGACCGATGATCGACGTCACTCCACCACGCGGGATCCCCACGGATACGTTATCGACAACCACGGCCTCGCCATAGCGCTTTGTGAGGGCCCGCGTCTCGATCAAGTTGCTCTCCGGGTGATGAGGAACAGAAAAACCATGCCTCCAAAAAATTCGATGACGATGCTCAGGCTCGTTGTGAAAGCAAACAGACGTTCAAGCATGAACTGACCTGCTATCAGAGTGATTGAAGCGATGAATACCGCTGCTGGTAAAATGAAAGCATGCCGGTGGGTGCCGGCGACCCGATAGGCGAGATGTGCTACAAGCAATCCGAAAAAGGTGACTGGCCCGACCAATGCAGTCGAAACTGACACCAGTACCGAGACCACAAAAAGCGCCACTCTGACGGATCGGGAATAATCTAGCCCAAGACTGATCGCAGTTTCGCGGCCAAGGGCCAGAACGTCGAGATCCCTTCGCATCCGCCAACCGATTAGAGAGGCAAGACCGATCAGAATAGCCGAAATTCCCAATAGATCGGCATGAACAAGATTGAAACTTGCAAACATGCGATCTTGCAGCACGGCGAACTCTCCGGGATCGATCACACGCTGAAGGAAATTGGAAACGCTGCGCAGGAGGATTCCAAACATCAGACCGGCCAGCGCGACGAACTGCAGATCTCGTTTTCTTCCGCCCAACATCCATCGATAGATCGATACCGAGGCGCCGACCATGATCCCAGTCTGTAGAAGAAAGAGGATTTGCGGGTTCATTCTGCTTAGGGACAAGTGCCCAAATCCGAAAGCCAGGATCGTTTGTATGAGAATATAGAATGCGTCAAATCCCAAGATTGAGGGCGTCAGAATTCGATTTTCGGTTATCGTCTGGAATACAACCGTCGACGTCGCTATGGCATAAGCGACCAGTAGTAGTCCCGCGAGCTTTTGTGTTCTGAGACCGAGAGCATAGGACCAGTTCTGTCCCAGATCGATCGTTAGAAAAGCGAGAGTTGATCCAGAGGCGAGGGCCGCAAGGAAGATGAGCACCATTGCCGGCCTGCGGCTTTCGATCCGTTCAACCATATCGTGATGCCGCCCGCTTGAGGAGAAGCAAGAGGATCGCGCTTCCGAGCACGCCGACGATTGATCCCAAGGGTATCTCGTACGGTCTTATAATTGTCCGCCCCACGACGTCGCAGCCGAGCACGAATGCTGCGCCAAGTAACGCCGTCCACGGGACCGCTCTCCTTACGTTGTCGCCAATAATCATGCTCACAACATTCGGAACCACCAGCCCCACGAACGGCACCGCGCCGACCGTCGCCACGACGGATGCCGTCACAAGGGCGACAATGCCGAGCCCCACGACCAATGTTCGCCGATAATTCACGCCAAGGGTACTCGATACGTCCTGGCCAAGCCCGGCGAGAGTGAACCGATCGGCAATCGCATAGGCAGCAACGGCCGCTACAAATGATACCCACAACAATTCATAGCGACCGCGAAGCACCATCGAGAAATCCCCCGTCGACCATCCGACGAGCGATTGAAGAACATCAAACCGGTAAGCAATGAAGGTGGCAGCTGCGTTGATCACACCGCCAAGCATCAAGCCGACCAAGGGAACCAACAAGGGCGATCGCAAAGGCGCGCGTTCGAGCACGGCGAGGAACAAGGCGGTACCCAGCAATGCCGTCGCAACCGACACCAGCATTTTACAGAAAACCGGCAAGCCGGGTGCAATCAGCGTTACAAGGAGAAGGCCAAAAATTGCCGATTCGATCGTGCCGGACGTACCCGGTTCCACAAAGCGATTCCGCGACAGCATCTGCATGATGGAGCCGGCGATCGCCATCGAAGCGCCCGCCAGAACAAGAGAAATCGTGCGCGGAACACGGCTCGAAAAGAGGATCAATCTCGCCTTTTCGCTCTGCCCAAAGAACAGATCATCGGGCGACAACGTCACTGCGCCGATCAAGATGCTTAGGAGTACGAGTGCCGCGAGACCACAGAGGCCGATGACGAGATACTTCACTGCAATGCCACCAGCGAAACCTGTTTCTCACTGCGCGCTCGACAGAGCTTTGGAAAGCTCATCGGCCATCGCCTGCATCGCTATCAAACCGTCGCTGACAATGTACCAATTGACTGGATCGAGATAGACGACGTGACCCAGTTTCCAGGCTTTCGTTTGCCGGATCAGCTCGTTGTCGACGACCTGCTTCGCCGGAGCTCCAGCTTGCCCGATCGCGGCGTCGCGATCGATGACAAAGAGCCAATCAGGATCGGTCTCAAGCACGAATTCAGGTGAGACGATCTGGCCGTGGAAGCTGGTGTCGAGGTCTTTGACGGCCGGCTTTATGCCGAACGTATCATAGAGCATCCCAAACCATGTCCCTGGTCCCATCGCCGACATCTTGCCGCCTGTCGTCATAATTAAGAGGCCGGTTCCAGTGGCGCGCGCCTTCTCTTTTACCGACTCGATGGAATGCCGCAGTTTCGTCACTCGTTCAGAAACTTCTTTCTGCTTGCCGAATATCTCTCCCAATCCCTCCGCATATTTGATTGTGCTTCCCAGCCGGTCCTTCAGGTCAGGAGTGAGATCGATTGTCGGGCCGATCCTGGACACCTCAGGATATTTTGGGCTTGATCGACCGCCAACGATGATCAAATCGGGCGCCATCGAATTGAGGGCTTCGTAATCCGGCTCAAAGACAGAACCAACCTTACGATACTCTGGGCCATCGAATTTATGTAGATATGGCACGAAAATATCGTTCGGAACTCCCTGCACGTCAACGCCGATCGCATACAAGGTGTCGAGCGCTGAAACGTCTAACGTCGCAACGGTCTTCGGGTCTTTCTTGACCTCGGTTTCCCCCTTCGCATGTTGAACCATAACGCCGTCCGCATGTGCGCTACCGAACGGCGCAAACAATGAAAACAACATGACCATCACAGCGAGGGAGAGAGTTCGTGACATGACTGTTCCTTAGAGTATCAACCGAAACTTGCGACGGATAATGTCGATCGCTGGCGATCGACGAAAAGATGACACCCTATGTCATGTTTTCTTGATTTCTGCATATCGGCATCCGGACAAAATATATCGCGATCCAGCCAAACGGCTTTGATCGAGAGGATTGCGTGATCCGGCCGTTTCAGGATTGCGGTTGCAGCAGATGTCCCGGGTTCTTACTTATCAGGCGCATCCGACAAGAGACGCTCCGCAAATCCCAAGGCCTCCTCTTCGGAACAAGCTACCAGCAAAGGATAGCCCCAGAATTTTGAAAACGCTCCCGCGAACGCCTTCATTGCCAGGCGCTTTGCTGCGCCGGGCTCAATATGAACCATGCCTTTTACGTATCTACGGAGATCCTGCTTGTGCTTTTTCATCCATAGAGAGACCTGCTTTTTTTCTTCTTGGCTGTGCTCGTGGTCATCTTGTTCAGCCGTCAGACTGAGAAAGACGAATTTTTCCTTCCGTGCCAGAAGAGCTTCAAATCTTTCGAAATCTTCCGTGTGGTCATGCTCCGGCTCTGCGTGACTGTGAGTGAAATCGACCCAGACATAGGGGAACTTAGTGGCGTCCATTTTCATGATATTCTCCATCGACGTTGCGAGATTGCTTTTTGGCGGCTTGAATTTTAGGGACAAAAGCTGTTTGGCGTCCCGGTGCATGGTCGCAGGTGGCTAGGTCTTGATACGGCATCGGCTGCCCTATCGTGATTTACAGGCAACTTTTCCTCGGCGCGCTGACGCTCCCAATTCTTCAGGTTGATGAGCGATGTGCCGATATTCGATTTCATGCTACTCAACAGAAGATCGAGGCCAGCGAAGGCGAACACCTGCCTGACCGCCGGCTGCGGCGACACGATTTTTAGTAGACTGGTCCGCCGCTTTTTCGGTCCGCGGCAGGCGGCTGCGTTGTGACAGCGAAGAGTACGCCTTGATCTTCATCCGGAAAGAATGAGCCTGGCAGGGTGTGGAATAGATAACTGGTTGCTCCAAGCATACCACCGCGATGAGCAATCCGATCACAACGCGTTCGATGAAGAACCGAACTCCGGCCGCGCCGCCGCAATCCGTGCTGAGTGTTGATCGCTCAAGGCGACGGATTTTGCCTCAGTTCCACTACAGTCACAGAGGGAGGAGGCATGACAAAAGTCTCCTGTGCGAGAGATGAAGTGGCAAAAAGGGATTTAAGCGCGCGGAACAGAGGAGCTTTCGCGAAAAATCAGGTACTCGAATGCTCATTCGACGCTCCAGCAAGTTTTTAGTATCGCAGCACACGATAAGAAGCAAAGGCGCTGGTGCTTGAAACTAGGGTCGGAGTCAAACACCAGCGCATCCAGATTTCATGGGGCGGGAAAATCTGGACTTTGATCGTCATAAATTATCGGAAATTACATTTGGCGTCATTGCGCAATACGGTCAAAATATTTCGCTACATCGCCAACCTATTGACGCACCGGAACCTCGCGTTGAGTAATCCAGACCCTCCGCCCAAACGCTGCGGATGTCCAAAGGGAGGTTTTGGCCGTGGCCGGATGTCTCAACCATGCCGGCTACATCCTTGTACTCGGGGTCGTCGCCGACAAGAATTGCGTTCCGAAAGCGATCTTGGAGATCCTTGAAAATGTCGTTGAGATCGTCCCCATCAGGATCGCCATGACGCCCTTCTGGCTCGAAGCGACGAGGATCGATGAAAACGGCGGGTCACTTCTAAGTGGAAATCAGCCAACCTAACCAGATCGACGGCTTCCAATTCTTCAAAACGGCGCGACGGATAATCGTGAGTTTCGAGGCCATGTTCTGGCTAAAGAAGTGCTCCGGCCTTTCCGGCCGGTGGACCGTCAGTGATCAGAACGATGCTCGCGCAGGCCTTGTTGCATAGATCGGTTGGTGGCTGATATCGGACGGGGCCAATGCCTTCGAGGATTTGCCGTATGCCGCACAAGTTCAACTCTGGCCGCCGGCATAAGATTTCCCGACAGAAACATCGGGTGACGAACTGGGCGGCCTATAACGAGAGCTTGCGGCGGCGAGGTGATCTGACGGTCTGGGTCAGCGAAGACGTGCAATGCCTGTGGTCGGCATCCCGTCGCATGTCCCGGGGTGGACAGCCGAAATATTCGGATCTGGCGATCACACTGTGCCTGACCTTGCGGGTCGTCTACGGCCTGCCTCTCCGTCAAACCCAGAGGCTGATGCGCAGCGTGGCGGCACTGATGGGTCTCGATGTCCTGGTCCCTGATTTCTCAACTTTATCGCGCCGAAGCAAGGGATTGGCCTTACCGTCGACAAAGCCTCGCCTGGGGACTGAGGGACGGGTTGATCTGGTCGTCGACAGCACCGGCTTGAAAATCGTCGGTGCTGGAGAGTGGCTGGAAGCAAAGCATGATGCCAAGGCCGGCCGCAAGCGGTGGCGGAAGTTACATCTCGGGCTCGACCTGGTCAGCGGTGAGATTATTTGCAGCGAACTGACCACGGATGAGATCGGCGATCCGACTGCATTGCCAAAACTTCTCGATCAGATCGACAGCCCCGTTGTACGGTTCATTGCCGATGGCGCCTACGATGGCGGGCAGACGCGCGATCTGCTGACGGCCCACTTCGGTGATCATGCGAATGTCGTCATTCCACCGCCGAAGAACGCGGTCCCCAGTCCTGACGCCGCCACACACCCAACACGTCGCGATCGCCATATTGCCGAGATCGCACAGCGAGGCCGGTTGGCATGGCAGAAGTCGACGGGCTACAATCAGCGCAGCCGGGTTGAAACCCAGATGGGCCGATGGAAGACCGTCATCAGCCCGAAACTACGAGCGAGGAACTTCGACAATCAGAAGACCGAGGCTCGCATCGGCGTTCGTGTTCTCAACAGAATGACCGAACTCGGACGCCCAGTCTTCGAACGCACCGCATGAAATCCAACCTGGCAAGGGGAACGTTCGTCAAGCGTCTGATCTATGCAACACGTCCCCGTTGATGGGGGTATGGCTCAGGTCTGAGCCAGCTTTCGACGGGTGCCGGAAACGACTCCTAAGACTACGAAAATATGGACGAATTTGATTGGCGTACGATTTCGCACTAATCTTGTTCTGCCCCCGAGAAGGGCGAAAGTGAAATCGGCTACGGCACGTCCGAGACGCGCCGCCCGGCCAACGCGGTCTCGCCAACGCTGACGCCATCTGGCGCCGGCATTGTGGCCATGAGTCTCTCGAACGCCTGCCACAACTCCGGGATCTGCCGTCCGGGTTGGGCAGCCATGCTGCGTAATTGCACATCGAGACGTTCACGTTGAGATCGGGATACCGGAACTTTCCTTGCAAGACGATTGAACGATCAGATATCAGCGACGCGTCATGCCGGGCTTCGGCCGACCGCCGTCTTGGCGGCAAACTCCTTGAACATCTCCTGCTTCTGCTTGTCGGGATCCGCATCCCACTAGGGCGTATCGAGCACGCCGGGAGAGACGGCATTCACCCGCGGCGGCTTGTCTACAGGTAGCCGAAATGCTTCCCAAACGGGACGGCTTCGTCCCAGTTTCCTTCCCCAATCCTCTGGCTTTCGCCCGACAACTTCAGCGGGGTACTTTCCTTTCCAGCAGCCGAGACCGAAGCAGTGCGCTCGGCGGTGACGTCAGGGGAAAATAAATCTTCGCTTTTTAGAGCGCGTCTTTTGTCCAAAGCGGCCGTCATGTCCGATTGTCGTTTCGCTACCCACCGATTATCCGGATCAGAATCGATCGAGAAAGTATGATCGACATCCACGGCTGCGGCGGCGGCTACCGGTGAGATCGCTGCGATCTTCGCCACCCGTCTGGACCTGTTCATATTTAATCCTCGCCATCAGAAGTTAGTGTGCGCGTGCGCGCTGGACTTTGTTCGTGGGCAATAATGCCAAGCCGAGCGATCAAGACTCGGTTTCGTCCAGTTGCCAAAAACTTCCAAGCGTCGCGGGACTGGTGTCGATAAGATCCTTCCAGCCCCCATCGGGTTGGCGTCGAAACACGACCGTGGCGATGAAGGTTTTAGTCTGAGCGCCTTCACGCGCCAGGCTCCACTTCGATGTTAGCAATGCGATACCATCAGCTTCGACGATATGCGTCTTGATCTGGGTAACAGTAAACATGCTCGGTCGAAGCACACGCGAATAAAAGGCGCGCAGTTCCTGCTTGCCACGGATTTCCTGACCCGGCGCTAGCTCTGTCGAGATTAGAACGCCTTTGTCATCATACAGGCTGACGAGCGTATCGATATCCGCATTTTGGAATGCTTCGTCGATCAGTTCAATTGCGTGAGCCGGATCTCTTGCAAACATGGACACTTCCCCGTGAAGCTAATGAAATTGGAACAAGCGAGCTACGGCAGGCGCTGTGAGCTTGCCTAGATGCCTGCGTACCACTCGTATCCTCGATCTTCCCAATAACCGCCATTCCCGCCCCACAAGCCCGCAAAACTGTCGACGGCTTCGATGCGCATCAGGTATTTGGCCTGTTTGTAGCCCAGCTGCCGCTCCACCCTCAGACGCAGGGGCGCCCCGTGGCCGACACTCAGATCCTGCCCATTCATCTGATAGGCAAGCATCGTCTGCGGGTGAAACGCGTCAACGAGATCGATGCTTTCGTAGTACCGGCCGCTACCGTCCAGGGTCTTCTCCAACTCGTCGGCGCAATGGAAGACTAAATAGCGGGCCGTGGACTTGAGACCTGACAGTGCGAGAACATTTGCGAGGGGAACGCCGGTCCATTTTCCTATGGCGCTCCACCCTTCGACGCAGTCATGACGTGTAATTTGCGTCCGTGCCGGTAGCGTCTTGAGGTCTGCGAGCGAAAGCTCCTGTGGCCGCTCCACAAGCCCCTCGACCTTCAGTCTCCAGTTTGCGAACTTTGCTTCAGAAAGTGCGGCATATTCTTCGCTGTCAGGTGCGCTGGTCCCGTTGACGCGAAACGAAGGGGAAATATCGGTCTCAGCGAATTCCCGCGCCAAGGCGTTGCGGCCTTGCAGAAGCCTTTGCCCCTTCATGGTTAGTCGCTCCGCCGACTTAAGCACTTCGGCTATGCCGGCATTTTGATCCAGCAGGTCACAGCCAGTTAATGCGGTTGCGCTGATGCCCAATGTCGATCCGATCAGGAAGTTGCGGCGAGTGAGGATGCGGCTCATGTGTTTGGACCTTCTTCCTGGATGGCGTAGCGACCGGTGATCATCGAACGGATGTTGTTCCAAGTGCCGGACAGCACGACCATGGCAATGTGAACGATGACGAACAAAACCAAGAGCGACGCGGTGATGAAGTGTATGGTACGAGCCGACTGGCGACCGCCAAAGATGTCTACGAGTGCCGGCAATGCAGCATCGACGCCCGGCGACATCGTCAGACCCGTCAGAACCATCAGGGGAAGTAGAACGACAATGACGACCAGATAGGTTAGCTTCTGTAGCGCATTATACCTCTTGGCCTCCTGTCCTTTGGGAAAGCGCAGGCGGGCATGATCCCGAACCTCCTGCCAGAGATGCTGTGGCGACAGCTGGCTGCGGGTTGGGGCGATGTCCCGGTGAAAGTGACCGCTCAGCAAACTGAAACCGAGGTAAAGAAGGCCATTGATCAGAAACAGCCAGGCAAAAAAGAAGTGCCAGCGTCGCCCGGCCGCAAGGTCCTGAAACGATGGAATAGTTATCCACGCCGGGAACGCTCTTGGCGTCCGCTCCCCTTCGAAGCTGGAAACGCCCAACACACCTGTTGTTGACACTTCGACACCAGCCACCCGGACGAAACCGCGAAGACCGTCGCCTTGCCCGGAGGATCCCATCGTCAGGACTGCTGGGTCACCGTCAGCACCATAATGTCCCCAGTAAAGCTCGGGGTGAGCGTTGAATATCTGAAGGCCACTCAACAGCAGAAAGCTGAGGCAGAGGACGTTCAACCAGTGCGTCACTCGGGTCACAACCGAATGGCGCTGGACATAGACCGTCCGTGGGTAGTGGATATTGTCGTTGTTGGCGGTGTCGGTCATGGAGCGTCCTCGGCGGGATCTTGACGGCTTTGTTTGCTTTACGGCGCCGGCCGGTCCAGATGGGGCGGCTGGACCGGCCGGCGACAGCGTGATCACATGGGCGGGACCACGCCGTTCTTGCCAACCAGCACCTGATGGGCGACGGTGCCGCTTGCGGCCTTCTCAGCTGGAATGAAAACCACGGCGCCCGGGACAAGGTCATCCTTGGTCGCGGCAGCAAACGTCACGACTGGAGTGCCGTCCGGGATCGAGATCTTCTTTTCCTTGCCTTGGTACGACATCGTTACGGTGCGACCGTCAACGCCCTTGACGGCATCGGCCACCGTCGCGTTCGTCATGCTGCTGTTCGGCTTGAGATCCCAGCCATAGCTTCCCTCACCGGCACCTTTCAGTGCTGGCGGGAAGATGAGCACTTCAAGCGCGCCGTCACCGCCGCCATCCTTGGGCAGAGATGCAATGCCGACGAAGTCGCCGGGCTTGATGTCCTCGACCTTGGCATTTGCCACGCTGGAGACTTTCCAGCCGTCGGCAAGAGCAACGGCGACGGTGTCGCCTTCGCGGGTTTTTACCTGAAGGGTTGAACCACTATAGCTGATGATGCTGCCGCGGATGTGTACCTGCGGTGCTTTGTCTTCAGCGTGCGCTGGCAGAGCGACGGTGGCTGCCATTCCGGCGAAACCAAGCATCAGCGCGGGGAGAATGTTCTTCATCATTGTGACTTCCTACTAGTTGGTAGTTATCCAGGGTTGAAATTAGCTGGGTCGACGTATCGCCCCGGCTGGGTTTAATTGGATGTCGGAGACAGGCGCTTCAAAGCAGGCGTCATGACCGTGGCAAAAACTTCCGGCTTATTGTAGGCACGCGCTGAGAGCATCGCCCCATAAATACATGCGATGAACGTTTCGGCTTCTACAGAAGGTGTGTCAGAAAGCCTGAGCGATCCTTCGGCCGCTCCTTTTTCCATGATCGATGTCAACCACGTGGAAAGGAAGCGGAAGAAGCTTGTAACCTCCGCAGCCACTTCCGGCGGCAGGGCTGGAAGTTCACTAGCAAGCAATCCGCATACGCAGAACGGCCTGCTGCGGTCTTCGATGCATTCCGCCCAATGTCCTGCATAGGCTTTAAGGATCTCGAGAGAATTTTGGGTGTTGCGCTCAAGCGCAGCAACAGCCGCCTCTCCGTCTTCACGGTACCGCATGACCAGCTTACGGACCAGATCGACCTTGCTAGGGAAATGATGATGGATGCTTGCCTTGCGGATTCCAACAACTTCAGCAATATCTGCATAGCTGAAGCCGTTGTAGCCTCCAGCGACGATCAACTGCTTGGTGCAGTTGATGATCTCGTCGGATGTCGTAAGAAGATTGCTCATACAGTTTATCTACCTTCCAGTAGGAAGCTTGTCAAGGGGTTGATTTGGCTGCACTCGCATAAGCGTCGTTTCGAGCCGTAAAGCGCCGCCGCGAAGACGGAACCAAACGCGTGTTGACTGAATCTAGTCTACCATGTAGTAGGTAGGCGGTAAGCTCTAAGAAGCTCGTCGTCATTGACCATCAGTAGAAGGGATTTTCGTATGTCCGTGGAAGTAAAATACAAGACCTCCTCGACCGCCAGCGGCGGACGCGATGGCAGCTCCCGAACAGAGGACGGCCGTCTTGACGTTCGTTTATCGACGCCAACAGAACTTGGTGGATCTGGAGGGGACGGAACCAATCCCGAGCAGTTGTTCGCGACAGGGTACGCGGCATGCTTCCTGAGCGCCCTCAAACTTGTCGCTCGGACAATGAAGATTGACATGGCGGATGCCTCAGTCAAAGCCATCGTGGGCATTGGACCAAGCTCGGACGGCGGCTACGGTCTGACGGTAGAGCTCGTAACGAACGCGCCTGGCCTTTCTCGTGAAGACGCTGAACGTGTTGTCCACGCGGCCCATCAAACGTGCCCTTACTCAAATGCTACGCGTGGCAATATTGACGTTCAACTAACGATCGCTTGAAAGCAGGATTTCTGGGCGGAGAATCGCCGCCCAGCATGTCGCCCGTCAATCTTCATCTCATGCCCAGCCCGCAACGGCCCTAGCTGCCTCCGAGAACTGAGCTGACGCACTGAGTGATCGAAGGAAGAAGGACTGGGAAAGTTTATGATGTCTATGTGTCCCATATAGCTCCGATTACTCAGCCGTCGGTTGAAATCGTGACGTGCCTCCAGACCGAAATTTCTTCCTGAAGTCGCTCAATCTTGGCCGAAACATGCTTCAAAGCATCGCTGCCGAGCAAAAGCTGCGTTGGCGGATTGTCGTTTTCAACGAGCTCAAGCACTGCCGTTGCCAGCTTGGCAGGATCCCCCAGCTGCTTGCCACTCACGGCCTGTCTTGCTTCTCGAATCGGATCAAAAAGTTGGTCGTAATCGGCGATCGAACGCTCCGTGCGGATCATCGAGCGACCAGCCCAGTCTGTTCGAAAAGACCCTGGGCAGACCGCGGTCACATGCACACCGAAAGGAGCCATTTCAGCGCGCATCACTTCCGATATGCCCTGCAGGGCGAACTTGCTGCCGCAATAATACGCGATGCCCGGCATCGTGATCATCCCCCCCATTGATGTGACGTTCACGATAAAGCCGCGACGTCGTTCGCGGAACTTCGGCAAAAATGCTTTTGCCACTGCGACAGCACCAAATACGTTGACGTCAAACTGGCGCCGCATTTCCTCAATCGGCGACTCCTCGAGGACACCCTCATGCCCGTAACCTGCATTGTTGATCAGGACGTCGACCGGTCCATGTTCTTCCTCGGCAAGACGTACGACACTATCGATGCGGTCGAACTCGGTAACGTCACACAGAACAGTCCGCACAGCAGGGAGAGCTTCAGCAAGTGTGCTACGCGACGCTTCAGATCGCACAGTGCCAATGACCGTATGGCCGGCGGCGGCGGCCGCGGACGAGATGGCCAGACCAAATCCGGAATTTGCGCCTGTGATAAAAAACGTCTTCTTCAACATAATGTTTCACCTTTCATGGTTGAACTCGTTCATGACAAATAATATCTGAAGGACTACTTATCGATTGCGAAACCTTTTAATATGTTGCCAAATCCTATGAATTGTGCACAGAGAGAGCGCCTTCGCGGTGAGCTTGTTTCACGAGCGTCGCGGCTGGCCCCGCGCCACGGTTATAATCCTACCGGACTTGCGTCGGTGCGGATCCTTCGCTCGGAAGCCGAGCTTCACGATGTCCCCGTTCTCTACAAGCCCGGGGCGGTCTTTGTATTGCAGGGTCGCAAGGAAGGCATGCTGGACGGAGAAGTTTATTCCTATGACGAAGAGCATTATCTCGCCGTTTCGCTGCCCGTACCGTTCAGGATGACCTCACAGGCGAGCCCGGAACGGCCACTATTTGCAGTCTATGTCGAGTTCGATATGCAGATGGCAGCTGAGATCGCCATTGAGGTCGAGAAATACACGAAGTTGGCAAGCACCAAGGTCAAGAGCTTGCAATCAAGCAGGATGTCGACGGACCTCGAAGATGTGCTCCAGCGCATGCTGAAAGCATTTTGCAGTGCCGTCGAGACCAAGGTGCTAGGAAGCGCGCTGCTGCGCGAACTGCATTACCGGGTTCTTGTTGGCCCGCAGGGCGGCGCGCTTGTTGCTGCCCTCCAGCAGACAGGCGTATCGGGCAAGCTCATCCAGAGCCTGGCATGGCTGAGAGAAAACCTCAGTTCCGAGATCGCGGTTGCCGATTTGGCTAGCGCAGTCGGCATGAGCGTACCCTCTTACCATGTGCATTTCAAAGACCTGACAGGCAGCAGTCCAATGCAGTATGTTAAAGCCCTGCGGCTCCACGAAGCCAGGTTGATGGTCGCCCGCAAGAGTGCAACGATTTCACAGGTTGCGACATCCGTGGGATACGCGAGCGCTGCGCAGTTCAGCCGCGATTTCAAGCGTCATTTCGGCCGGACGGCATCGGAAGAAGTGCAATGGGTTCAGCGTCATCTCGGCTAAACAGCGCCAGACCACAGGAACCCGCGCTAGGCCATTGATGTCCTCGGAAAGGCCGCTAGCCTAGCCAACACGTTTTGGTCGATTTCCATTGTGAGGACTTGACAGTCAAGAACGGCCTTGAGTATAGCGAATTCATAGTTGCTATAGCAGCAGCCGTAGGCGTTACCGTCATCCAACGCATCCTTTGTCGGGAGGAGCCCAGCTGGGCAGTCCCGTCATCCAAGGAGCTATGGAATGACAACAATTCAATCATCAGAACCCGTTTACCACACGTCCGTCACCGGCTTGTTGCCAATTGTCGGGAGTGTTTTCCTGGGGTTTCTCGCGGTCGGGCTGCCGCTTGCAGCACTCCCGATTGAAATGCGCGACCACCTCGGCTGCAGCCCTGCAACCATTGGCGCGACGATCGGCCTCCAGTCACTTGCAACCCTTGCGACACGCCATCGAGCCGGGACGCTGAGCGATCAGCACGGACCGCGGAGAGCGGTACTTATCGGCCTGCCGGTGGCTGCTCTGTCCGGCCTCGCGTATCTCTTTGCGGGTTCCCTGCCTATTGGACCGGACGCAACACTTGCTATCCTGATCTTCGGAAGGCTTGTCATGGGACTTGGCGAAAGCCTGTTTCTTACCGGGCTGATGAGCTGGGGTATAGCGCGCCTTGGTGCTGACCGCACCGGCAAGGTTATGTCGTGGACCGGTATTGCGATCTATGCCGCCCTCGGTTCGGGAGCGCCTATGGGATTGGCGTTGCAGTCCGCCCTCGGATTCGTGGGTGTTGGCTGCGCCGTCGTCGTGGCGCCGCTACTCGCCGGGACAATTGCTGTCATGATGTCTCCAGTCGCGGCCGCTGGAGGCGATCGAGTACCTTTCCATCGCGTGCTTGCGCTGATCTGGCGTCCGGGCGTGATCCTGGCTTTGTCAATGGTCCCGTTTGCCGTCATCGTTGCGTTTCTCGCTCTCGAGTTTTCGGAACGGAACTGGGCGGCCCAATCCGGCACTGCGCTGTTCGGCTTTGGTCTGGCGTATGTCTTGGTTCGACTTGTTGCGTCTGGACTGCCAGATAGATTTGGCGCGGCGCGCGTTGCCATCGGTTCATTGGTGTTCGAGGCGCTTGGACAGGTCACCCTCTGGCTCGCTCCAAACGCAGCCTTTGCGGTTCTTGGAGCCACCCTGACGGGATTTGGATTTTCATTGATTTTTCCAGCGATGGGCGTCCTTGCGACCCGATCTGTTGCACCCGAACTACGTGGACGAGCGGTCGGAAACTTTATCGCTTTTGCCGACATCGCGCTTGGCGTGACTGGCCCGACAGTCGGATTTGCAGTGCAAAGGTTTGGAACGCCCTCGGCTTTCTCCATTGGTGCTCTTTCCATACTGTTAGCGCTGGCTCTGCTGAGGTCCGTGCGGCTAGGCCGCACCTCTTAAAGGCGAAACGCTGCAAGAGCCTCATCCCACTACCTCTACATTCATTCTCTGAAAATCCACTCGATCGACGAGCCGTCGATCCTATCGGCCAAATCGAAAGGCGATACTATGCAGATGACAGGCAACACCATCCTTATCACCGGCGGCACAAGTGGCATCGGTCGCGCGCTTGCTGAAGCGTTCTACGATCGAGGGAACCGTGTAATCGTCACCGGGCGACGTCAAAACCTGCTCGACGACATCGCAGCCAACCGACCTGGAATAGTCGGCATGACACTTGACCTCGATGACCCAACTTCTCTTGCCAGGCTGTCGAGCGCGGTCCTCGATCAATTTCCGGAGCTCAATGTCGTGATTGCAAACGCCGGTATTTCGCGTGCAGAGGATATGCGATCTGCAAGTTGGAATCCTTCGGACGCCGAGGCAATCGTCACGACAAACATTCTGGGCGTCATCAGAGTGGCAGCGGCATTTCTTCCCATTCTCAAAACCAGACCGAATGCCACCTTCATGGCGACGAGCTCGGCGCTCGCTTTTCTTCCCCGCGCCGACTTCCCGACCTACTGCGCAAGCAAAGCTTTTTTGCACTCCTGGTTGACGTCGGTCCGTCACCAACTCCGGAAGGTGCCTGTCGAGGTCCTGGAGCTCTCGCCGCCATACGTGCAGACCGAACTGACCGGCTCAGACCAGGCCTCCGATCCTCGAGCAATGCCGCTAAGCACTTACATAGCCGAGCTGATGGGAATGCTTGATCGCCAGGATCATTCGAAGAGCGAGCTGCTGCTTGAGAAGGACCATGCTCGCAGATGGGCGGAACGTGACGGCACCTACGATGCAATTTTCGCAGCCATGAATCCCTGACGCATCGAACGCCGGGCGGGCTTGAAATTCGCCCGGCATTTCGTTGAGCTTTGTTGAGTCCAGATAGCAGTGCGCCTATTCCAGAGCAACACCATGGTCCCCAGTAGAAAAGGCGCCCGCATCCCTGAGCAACAAGACGAGCGGCATTGCGCAAATCGAAAGGAACATCAGCAATTTGAAGTCGTCGATATGAGAGATCACCATAGCTTGGAAGGTGATCATGCGGCACCGTCACGTTAACCGAACGTCGATCAAGATGTGGGATTTGGCGGCATGCCCTCATTCGCCCGTGCCCCTCTTTATCGTCGTCACCGATTTCCAGCGGACGTGATTGCCCATGCCGTGTGGCTTTATTTCCGTTTCCCGCTCAGTCTGCGCATGGTCGAGGATTTGCTGGCCGCGCGTGGCATCAACGTCTCTCACCAGACCGTGAGGCTGTGGGCGGAGAAATTCGGCAGACATTTCGCCAATGATATCCGCAAGCGATCGGTGGGCAGGCTCGGCGATAAGTGGCACCTCGATGAGGTTGTCATCACCATCGCGGGTAAGAAAAACTGGCTTTGGCGCGCTGTCGATCAGGATGGCTTCGTCCTTGACGTTCTGGTGCAAAGTCGCCGAAATACCAAGGCTGAAAAGCGTTTGATGCGAAAGCTTCTGAAAGGGCAAGGCCGCCCGCCACGTGTGATGATCACTGACAAGCTGCGATCCTACGCTGCAGCCAAGCGGGAGATCATGCCAGGCGTCGGGCATCGCTCGCACAAGGGATTGAACAATCGGGCAGAAAACTCCCATCAGCCAATCCGAAGGCGAGAGCGGATCATGACGCGCTTCAAATCAGCGCAACAGCTTCAGCGTTTCGTTTCCATCCACGATCCGATCGCCAACCTCTTTAACGTTCCCCGCCACGACATTCCATCCGTCCACCATCGTGAACTACGAGCAACGGCCATGCAGATGTGGAGCGACATCGCTCATCTCAAGGTAGCCTGATGCCGTGCCTCCCTGCCATCCTTTAACCGCAGGCCGATAAGTTTACAGTGCCCTCGGCCGTTCGAACACCCGTGACTGGACGATTGAGGGCGGGCATCTGGCCGAGCGCTGCCAGTTGTTCGTGATCGTCGCGCTCGGTGAGACCCTGCTCGCGACAGGAGCGACGATGTCGGCGTCCAGCATATGGGATGTCCCGATCCTCTCCGCGCTGCTCGCCACCTTCCTCGGCACGCTCGCCATGTGGTGGCTCTATTTCGGGACATCGAGCAAGGACGCAACCGACGCCATCACCCGTTCCGATGATCCCGGCCGGATAGGCGCCTATTTCCATTATGCCCACGCCATTCTGGTCGCCGGCATCATCGCCACTGCGGTGGGCAACGATCTGGTGCTCGCCCATCCGCATGACGGGCTTAAGATCGCCTATGCGCTGACGCTCTCGGGCGGGCCGGCGATCTACCTGCTCGGCAGCGCAATCTACAAGAGGATCGTATTCGGCGTGGTGCCGGTCTCGCACATCGCAGGCATCGTTGCGCTCCTGATTCTCACCGCCGTCGCGCCATTTGTCGATCTGCTGACCATGGGCTGGTTGACGACGATCGTCATGTTCGGGATCGGATTCTGGGAAGGGCGCCTCCACCGTGCGCGCCACGCAGGAGCAGACAATCGCCCCGCTGGCCATTGAGGTTCCCCATGGTGCAGTCTCACGAGCGCCAGACGCCCTTCGCCCCATCGCACATGACAGGAACCGGTATCGAGGACGTCGTGTCTTTTTGGCGGGCATCCTCCGACCGATGGTTCGAGAAGGACGCTGCCTTCGACGCGGTGTTCCGTGACCGCTTTCTCGATCTCCACATGGCCATCGCTGCGCGTCGATACAACGACTGGATGGAAACGCCGCATGGCGCGCTCGCGCTGCTGATCCTGACCGATCAGTTTCCGCGCAATGCCTTTCGCGGCACGGCGCATATGTTCGCCACCGACCTGCTCGCCCGTCACTATGCCCGGCAAGCGCTGGATGCGGGGCACCGGGCGCGCGTCGAACCGGACCTGCGGCTGTTCTTCTGTCTGCCCTTCGCCCATTCAGAGGATATGGCCGATCAGGAGCTGTCTGTGAGGCTCAACGCCGAACTGGGCCAGCCCTGGCTGGACCATGCTGAAGGCCACCGCGACATCATCCGCCGTTTCGGTCGTTTCCCGCACCGCAATCCCATGCTCGGCCGGGCCCCTTTCCCGGAAGAGGAGGCCTATCTCAGGGGAGACGGCTTCCAGGGCTAGGAAAGACATCGGTGACGGCGGGAGCCGAATGGTCGCTCCGCCGACGCAGCAACAAGGAGCAATAAGAAAATGGCAGCATCGGATATCAAGGTCGAAACCCGGATCGGCGTAAAGCGCAAGTCGCGCCGCATTCTTTCGATCGTCTCCAATACGACCGAGCTCAAGGGCTTTCCGGTCGGTTTCTTCGCCGAGGAAATGACGCGGGCCTTCTTGATGTTCACCGAAGCCGGGCACCGGGTGGATCTTGTCTCCCCCAAGGGCGGCGAGGTGATGTTCGACACCCATAGCGATCCGCGCACGCCAGGCGGCGCCTATGCTAACGATTTGATCAGTCTCGGCTTCGTCCACCACGCGAAATTCGGGGCGCTCCTGAAGGACACCCTTCCGATCAGCGCCGTCTCGGTCGACGACTATGACGCGGTCTGGGTCGCCGGCGGCGGCGACCCTCTTTTGACGTTCAAGGACGATACCGCGCTTCATGCCCTGATCGCGGCCTTCTACGAGCAGGGCAAGATCGTCACGCTGATCTGCCACGGCTCATCGCTGCTTTTGTGGACTACGCTGTCCAACGGAAAACTGCTGGCCGAGGGCAAGAAATGGACGGGCTTCACCGATGAAGAGGAGGAAGAGGTCAATGTCGCCTTCGGCATGACGCTGAACGACTACACCATCCAGAGCGAGGCTGCCGGGATCGAGGGTACGAGCTTCCTGTGCGGTAGCGCCAATGAGCCGTTCGCCATTCGCCATTCGCGACGGGCGCCTGATTACCGGGCAGCAGCAATACAGCAGCGGGCTGACGGCGGAACTCGTGCTCGAAGCCCTCGACGAATATTGATCACGTCAGCGCCTGATCTGGCTTGGATCGATACCTCGCGCCTCAACGGCGCATTCATATCAGGTGGATTTCAACCAACGGATCTTACAGAGGAGCAAAGAATGCAACGCTCTTTCATCACTGCGGGACTGCTCAGCCTGGCTTTTGTCTCCAGCGCCGCTTTCGCTGAGGACGCCAAGGTTCCACATGTAGCGCAAGGGGTGTGGGCTGAAGGCGGCAAGTGCCACGGTTCGACCGTGACCTTCACTGCCAACACGCTCCAGTACAAGGGTGAAAAACCCGAGGCGGTGTATTTCACGCCGAAGGAAAGCCCACGGGGGTACGGAGCTATCCACTATGTGCAGGAGGGAAACGTCGACAATTTCGAGTATGCCTCCGACAAGGATCAGATGATCTACAACCCCGAGGGGTTTGGCATGGGCAAGTCGGTGCTATACACGCGCTGCCGCTGAACGACATCCGCGAGGTCAAGTTGAAAAAGGCCTAGGCCTGATCGGCCGGAGGCCTTCTGCGGGTGGCGTCGCGCCGCCCGTTAGGTCGTGACCATATCAGCGAGTAGAGGTGTCGACTTCCTCGTCGTCCGACGATGTTGGCGTAGATCGGGGCGTTGAAGCTCGGATCACGGCTTTAGCTGAGGATTTCATTGAAGCGCCAAGGGGAGAGTCGCGAACGTCGCCGCGCACTCAACCTTGCTAGGAGCAGGGGACGTCGGCCCATCGCTGAACCCGCAGGAATCCAATTCAGCTTGGCTGTGTCAGGCAATCATCCGGCCCTCAGAGATTCGCAAGTGCCCAAGGCTCCCGATGCTATGCAATTCCAAACCGAAGGTGAAATCGTTAGCTGAAATCGAGGTCCATGATCGCGGCTAAGTCCACGACTCTCATGGAATTTTGCTATTTGAAATTTGCAACTGAAAGCGACAACCGACTAGTTCCGATCGGACTTGTATGCGTCTTGCATGACAAATCCTGCGACCGACATCACTGAACATCGCTACAAGCGCCATCGCTTTCCTGCCGAGATCGTCGCGCACGCCGTATGGCTCTATCACCGCTTCCCGCTGAGCCTGCGGGACGTCGAGGATCTACTTGCCGAGCGCGGGATCGTTGTCTCATTTCAAACGGTGTCGGAATGGGCCGCGAAATTCGCGCGTAAATTTGCCGACCATCTTCGCCGACGATCACGAGGGAAATTTGCCGACAAATGGCATCGTGACGAGATGGTGGTTTCCACCAAAGGAAAGAAATACTGGCTGTGGCGCGCCGTTGATGCCAACGGCTGTGTTCTCGACGCCCTCCTGCAAAGCCGCCGAAACAAGAAAGCCGCTGTCCGACTGATGCGGAAGCTGCCGAAAAGCCAAGCTTTCACGCCGCGTGTGATGGTGACCGACAAGCTGCGGTCATACTCCGCCGCAAAGGCCGAGTTGATACCCGGCATTGAACATCGTTCATATAAGGGTTTGAACAATCGGGCGGAGAATTCTCATCTGGCTGTGCGCCGACGAGAGCGGCGCATTATGCGGTTCTAATCAGCTCGACAATGCCAGTCTTTCGTTTCAGCGCACGGCCAGATTGCCAACCTCTTCCTCCTCCATCGAAAGCATCTGGCTGCCGCCGATCACCGCGAACTTCACGGCGATGCCTACACGGCATGGCGCGAAGTCTCCTTGTTGATCAATGTGTGAAAGCCTAACCGAGACCTCTCCTCAAATCGCGTTCGGTTAAGGACGCCACCGTCCTGAGCATAAATCACCTTGCGGAGTGGGCGCCATCCAGACATGACGATGCCGGATGCGGCGTTTAAGCAACACAAAAATATGACATTGCTGTCACATTTCGTCACATATCGATGTTTCCTTGTAAATGGCCCGGGGCAAAGGCAATTTGGCGAAGAAGTCACGGTGCTTCGGATTGCGGGTTAAGACGTGGTCTCGGATGAGACTTTCCGGTTCGATTATCGCACAAGTGCATATCAAGAATGGAGTTAACATGAACATCAAGAGTTTGCTTGTCGGCTCCGCTGCTGCGCTCAGCGTAGTATCCGGTGCGCACGCGGCCGACGCCATCGTCGCCGCTGAGCCGGAGCCATTGGAATATGTTCGCATTTGCGATGCTTTTGGCGCTGGTTACTTCTTCATTCCCGGCACGGAAACCTGCCTGCGGATCGGCGGAAAGGTTCGTACTGAAGGTCAGTGGAAAGACCCATACAATCGCGACAGCAATTTCGGCACGAAGTGGCACACCCGCGCAGAACTGAACGTCAACACCGCAACCGACACCGAATATGGTCCGTTGAAGACGGAGACCATCGTTCGCTGGGATTGGAACGACGGCGGCTCCACAAGTACCAACCTTCTGTGGTCCTACATCACTCTCGCCGGCTTCACGGTCGGTAAGACGGACTCGCAGTACAACCAGTTCATCGGTTATGCCGGCGATGTGATCCAGGACGACGTCGTCTATGACGGTCCGTACGAATTGAACCAACTCACCTACAACTACGATAGCGGCACGGGCTTTACAGGCGTCATTTCGCTCGAAGACAGCAATTCCGGAACGACCACCAGTGCCTATGGCGGAAGCTGGCAATTGTCTGAGGCTGACCACTACGCGCCGAACGTCGTTGCCGGCGTCGGCTATAAGGCCGGTGCTTGGCAGTTCCGTGTCGTCGGCGGTTATGACTCCATCGTCGAAGAAGGCGCCATCAAGGCCCGTGTTGACGCCGATTTCGGCGTGTTCTCCGCCTTCCTGATGGGTGGTTGGAACACCGACGGTGACAAGCTCAACCAGTATGCCGGCTCGAACCAGAACGTCTCGGCTTGCACGACGTCCGCAGGCGTTGTTCACGGTGCAGATTGCGGCTGGGGTGACTGGGCAGTTTGGGGCGGCGTTGGCGTGCCGGTCAATGACAAGCTGAAGTGGAACCTCCAGCTCGCCTACACTGATTCGAAGATTTTCGAGGCGACCACCAACGTCAAGTTCAACCCGGTCAAGAACCTCCTGATCGAGCCGGAATTGACCTACGTTCACTACGACCTGCCGGGCGACGATACCGTCTCGGGCATCCTGCGTTTCGAACGGACGTTCTAATACGATCTGAATTGGTTTGACCTCCATTCAAAGAGCAATGGGCCTGGTGTTCGCACTGGGCCTTTTTCGTTTAAGCTCGGCCGGTTCTGAGCAGTTGCAGCGTTTATTCGCAATTGCGAACAGAGAATTCAGAACGAGAGTCGCAGAGTTCTCGAACCGTCACAAATCTGATGTGCAACAAGGAATAAGGGGTTTCCATCGACAGAGTTTCGGAACCGACTGAAGGAAACCCTTATGAAGAAGATCATCTTGTTCGCGGCAATTGGCCTGTTCTCCACCCACGCGATGGCCATGGAGTCCTACAATTCCAAATCGCTGAGCTGCTCGACTGTGCATGAAAAAATCGCCAAGGAAGGCTCAATAGTGCTGAAATACCCGTCGTCAAAAGTCGCGGGAATGAACATGTACTACCGCACGGTCTCCAATTCGACGGCATGCCTCGGACAAGGCGCCATGGCGAATGCCAGCGTGCCGACTAGCGACGATCCGAAATGCAAGATCAAGACCTGCAGCTTCGCTACCGGCAAGGGTCCGAACAAAAACCACTAACACGGACCGGTCGCTCGTTGGTCAATTGATCCGGCCAGCGTGTCGATATCTCGTTATCGCGGCTGGGGGAACTTTCCCCTGGTGGCACGATGACAAAAATCTTGCCAGGGCGCAAAACGAACTGTTGATCGGTTGGCGATCGGCGGGCTCCATCATGCATGTGTTAGAGACCGTCGACTACCGATTGCGTTCGAGGTCGACATGTGCCGATCGGGCGGCTCGCTTTCCGCAAACCAAGGCCGTTATTCCTATCTTTGTTGCCTTGCATCCCCTCCTATTCGAGTGATGCAGGCTTCCGGTCCGCCGGCGGCTTGCAACACTTCATCTCGGTCTTTTCAGCAGTCAGAAATCTTTTCGTCCCGCCGCACCGGAAGCACTCCGCTCTCGCCACCCCCATCCACCGCATCCGCGCAATGGCGGAGTGGAAAGCCGTGACCGGCGCAGTTGCCTGATTTTAATGGCAAGCGTCTCGTCCGGCTTCGGTCAAACAACCTGACATCACCGTCTGACCTCATCAGGGCCATGCGCGACCTCGCTGAGTAAGATCAACGAAGCGGGCGAAGAGCTTTCGCCCCTTCCAATTTCACGCTTCATGAACGCCTGCTAAGAAGTGCCTGCCGAACTCCCTGGACGCTGTTGTAGTACTTGGGAGAGATCTTGAGTCGCTGAAGGGATCCGCGCGTGAACCGTCGCGTAATAAGCCCCGATTGCGCTGAATAATCCCGGTGGCGCAACCAGCGCGCCATCGTGATTTGAGTCGGAAAACCAAAGGCTCTTCGAAATCCAGGAGGAAACTTGGGTCTCAGCTCAAGCTAACTGTCATCGTCGTCGAGTCGGGTTGGCGGGTACCTCTTAAGGTGTGTCAACAACCTCCTCGCATATCCAGGGAGCTCCAGTTCATGCCGCACGCACAGAAAGAGCATTCGGTCAGCCCAGGCTTCCCCAATCTCCAAGATCCGGAAATCGATGAATTTGCGGTAGCGTTGCGCGGCGCTGTCGGGGACGATGGCTACGCCTGCACCGCTCTCTACCATGCGAGCTATGCCTTCAAAACCGTTCATGCGCATACGCACCTTGATGTTGCGGCCAAGTTCCCGGGCCAGGCGGACTAAGAATTGCGATAGAGCAACCGTCTCGGGCATGCCGATCATTGGGAAATCGAGGATCCTTGCATAATTGATGCTTGCTTGCGTTATGAGAATGTCGCGCGGGGCGATCAGCACGAGACGATCCGGCACGAAGTGCCACCGCTCCAGACCCGTCATGTCTGCCGAGGCGGCGACGATACCAATATCGGCTTCACCGTTCTTAAGCATGGTCACGACTTCATGACTGGGCCGGTCACTTACATCGACGCTGATGTCAGGGTTGGCGGCGAGGAAGGTGCCAAGCGCCCTTGGCATGTGTTCTGCAAGCATGTTGGTGTTCGATAATAGCCGTACCCGACCGCTCCGACCCTCCGCGAACTCGTCCAGTTCGCTTTCAACCCGGCGCGCATCGTCGACAATCTTGCGGGCGTGGCTTGCAAACATATCGCCTGCAAGTGTGGTGCGGATGCCGCGGCCGGTGCGCTCGAATAGTTCCACACGGAATGCCTCTTCCAGCCGGCGGACACGGGCGCTGACCGCCGCCACGACAATGTTGTTCTCGGCGGCGGCGGCGCTAAAGCTACCATTGTCGACGGCAGCCAGGAAAATTCGCAAGTCTGTGAGATCGAACTTCATGGGAAGCTTTCATATTTGGTGAAATCAGCTTTTAAAAAATACCGCTTCTCAAAGCTAGATATAACTGCGTATTATCTTAGACAAGTCGCCCATAGCGACACATCGTCTCGCCCTCCGATCCGGTGAAGGATCGTAAAAGAGCATTTTAGCTCGTCTCTTCAGAGATATGCGGCATCCCATTTGATGTGCGTCTTTATGTGTCGCGACGACAAGGCGGTGGTTTGCGCGTGGGAGGCAGGCGCAAACTCCTCAACATGTTATTCACGCCTGATGAAAGCATCTGGTATGCCCCCGTACTGCGGTTCGTCCGAAAGCCTATCCGTCAGAGCATTTTTCTCCGGCTATTCCCGCACCGTCCGGTCGGTCTTGATCGGCCTGCTTGCTGCGAGCAGCCTCGTGGGCACGGCCTACGCCCAGGATGCAGGCGGCAACCAGGCAGAGTTGATCGCCCGCGGCCGATATCTAGCAAAGGCTGCGGACTGCGCGGCTTGCCACACTGCGCCGGACGGAGGAGAACCCTATGCAGGCGGATACGGTATCCAGTCGCCGCTCGGTACGATTTTGTCGACCAACATCACACCATCCAAGGCCAACGGCATCGGTGACTATAGCGAACAAGATTTCGCGCGTGCAGTCCGGGCCGGCATCACCAAGGATGGCACGCACCTTTACCCGGCCATGCCCTACACGGCCTATGCGAAGCTCAGCGATGCCGACATTTCGGCGCTCTACGCCTACTTCAAAAGCGAAGTGAAGCCGGTTGATCAGCCTTCGAAAGAAACAGAGCTTCCCTTCCCCTTCAGCATCCGTTCCTCAATGGCCGCGTGGAACATGCTGTTTCTGTCCAGTGACCGGCTTCAGCCGGACGCCTCCCGGTCAGCCGAATGGAATCGCGGTGCCTATCTCGCCGAAGCGCTGGAGCATTGCAGCACCTGCCACTCGCCACGCAATCTCTTCATGGCTGAGGACGCCGGCAGTGGTCTTTCAGGCGGCACCGTCGGTCCCTGGTCTGCACCGAACATCACCTCGGACAAGAAAAGCGGCATTGGCGGCTGGTCCGATGCGGAATTGCTCCAATACCTGCGGACAGGGCACGTGGCCGGCAAGGCGCAGGCGGCAGGCCCGATGGCGGAAGCTGTCGAACACAGCCTGCAGCATCTGACCGATCCGGATCTGAAAGCGCTGGTTACCTATCTGCGCGGCACGAAGCCGGTCGGATCCGGCGACAAGCAACCTCGCTATACCTTCGGTAAGCCATCCGCAACGGAACTGAGTTTGCGTGGAACGGCGGGACTAACGCCCGCGGAAAACGGCTTCCACGTTTTCAGCGGTGCCTGTGCCAATTGTCATCAGGCTGATGGCGGCGGCAATGCGCGCTATCCTTCGTTGTACAATAATACCGCAACTGGCGCCAACACCCCCGAGAACCTGATTGCGACCATCCTGTTCGGGCTCAGCCGTACCGTCGACGGCGTCACCATCTTCATGCCGGCCTTCGGCACGGATGCGTCCTTCACGGATAGGCTGTCGGATAAGGATGTCGCAGATGTCAGTAATTACGTTCTCAGCCAATTCGGCAATGCGGCCCTGAAGGTGGTGCCCGCGGATGTGGCACGCGTTCGCGAAGGAGGCAGCAAGCCGTTTATAGCCGTGGCCGCCCCCTTCATCGCACCGGCTGCGGTGGTCGTCGCGGCGATCGTGCTGCTGCTCATTGTCTCGGCGGTGGCACGTGGCCGGCGCCGCGCCGCAACCGCCTGAATTTGAACGTTTCCGCTTATGACTGCCTTCGAGGACTTCAGCGATGACCACAGAACGTGCCCAAACAGGCTCCTTGATGGGGCACGCCCTTCCCAGGCGCGCGCTGCTGCGCGCCACGGTGGGTGTCGGCGGCCTGGTGACGCTCTCCTGCTTCATCAGCCCCTCCTCAGCCGCAGCAGCCGATGATGAGGCTCAACGTTTTACTCTGTTGTCGGAGTTTCTGACGGGTTACAAGCTGGATCCGGTGCTCGGTGCCCGCTATCTGGCGGCGCTCGCAAAACGCAACAAGACGTTCTCGTCCGACATCTCCGCGCTCCAGCATGTCGTCCAGCAATCCGGTGTCGCCGATATGGATGCCTTTCTGGCATTGAAGCTCGCCGACCCCGACATGATGAAGACAGCCACGAAGATCGTCTCTGCCTGGTATCTCGGCGTGGTGGGCGAGCCTGAAGACGCAGAGCTCATCACCTATCGTGAAGCCCTCATGTATCGCCCGACCAAGGACATCCTTCCCATCCCGACCTATGGTCCCGGCCCGAATGCCTGGGGACCGAAACCCGACAGCAAGATCTGACAGGAAAAGATAATGGCTAACGACGCATATGATGCGGATCTGATCGTCATCGGCTCGGGCGTTATGGGTGGGCTCGTCGCTGCGAGCCTTGCCAAGGCCGGCAAGAAGGTGATCATCTTGGAGGCCGGTCCTCGCGTCGACCGTCGCGAGATTGTCGAAACCTTCCGCAACGCACCGGTGAAGCTTTCGCTTGCCAATGCCAAGCTGCAGGGCGCCGGTTCCCCCTTCCCGAGCTTGCCGCACGCCCCCTCGACCTATGGCGATTACCTGCAATATGAAGGGCCGGTGAAATACAACACGTCCTACTTGCGCGTCGTTGGTGGGACGACCTGGCATTTTGGATCGGCGCTCTGGCGTATGATCCCCAATGATTTCAAGATCCGGTCGCTCTATGGTCGTGGACGCGACTGGCCCATCGGCTACAACGATCTGGAAGCCTATTACAACAGGGCAGAACTCGAATTGGGTGTCACCGGCCTCGATGGCCAGGACGAAAGCGGTCAGGGCGGCGGCCCGATGCCGCCGCGCTCTATGCCCTTCCCGATGAAACAGCTGAATTCCAGCTACATGTTCCAGAAGATCTCCGAAAAGCTTTCGGTCGGCGGCTTCAACCCCGTGCTGGAACCTCACGGCCGCGCGTCACGTCCATATGGGCGTCGCCCGGCCTGTGGCGGCAACAACAATTGCAATCCCGTTTGTCCGATTGGCGCCAAATACGATGGCTCTATTCACATCGACGAGGCCGAGAGGCGCGGCGCCAAACTGCTCGACAACTCGGTCGTCTACAGGATCGAGGCCGGCGACGACGGCACGATCACTGCCGTCTGGTACAAGCGGCCGGATAATTCCGAGCACAAGCTGACAGCGCGCTACTTCGTGCTCGCGGCGTATGGCATCGAGTCAGCCAAGCTTCTTTTGATCTCGACTTCGCCCAAATATCCAAACGGCATCGCCAACTCCTCCGATCAGGTCGGCCGCAATCTCATGGATCATACCGGGATCAGCATGAACATGTTGACCAAGGAGGACATGTGGCCGGGTGAGGGACCGACCGAACTTCTCGTCTACCTTAACCAACGTGATGGCGCGTTCCGCAAGGATTATCCGAGTTACAAAATCAAGGTGCGAAACACCGTACCGACCGCCCAGATGACGGAGGGGTTCATTAAGAAGGGGCTGCTCGGCTCGAAGCTTGATGCGGAAATCCGAAAATATTCTGCCCGTTCGCTCAACTGGGCGATCGATTTTGAGCCGCTCCCGCTTTCCGAAAACCGAGTGACGCCGTCGAAGACCAAGTTCGATGCACTCGGCCTGCCGGTCCCGGTTCTCTATTACAGCGTGACTGATTACTGGAACGCGGGCCGCGACCGAGGTCTCGAGGATCTCAACAAGATCGCCCAGCTTCTCGATGCGGAGGTCCTTTCGACCGACGTGAAGTGGCAGAACCGCCAGCATGTCATGGGCACCACCCGTATGGGTGACGATCGCAAGGATTCGGTTGTCGATCGCGATTGCCGCACCCACGACCATCGCAACATGTTCATCGCAGGCACCAGCGTCATGCCGTCGGCATCATGTATGAACCCAACATTGACAGGTGCGGCCCTCAGCGTCCGGATTGCTGACACTCTGCTCAGGGAGATTTGAAAATATCAAAGCACTAAGTTGGTATTAATGAGAAAAATTTCAATCTATTGCTTTCGTTGTGATATTGTTAATATTCTATTGTAACAATAATTACGTATATATCTCCGTCAACAACGATTTGTGATGAATATATATTTCGGTATATCAAATTAATAGGGACGCTGTTGAATTTCATTCGATATTGATCTATAACTTACATTGCGACAACATTGACCTCGCATGTGATTTCTCTGTAGATCTGGAATGGTGGCGGCGGGCCGAACAGCCTGGTGGATCTGATGTCATTTCTGAAAAACGCGAGTATCCAAACGAAAGTCCTGTCGCTCCTGATTCCCGTATCGCTGGTCGGCATCGGAGCAGCATCAATCCTGTCGAACGATTTCAAGCGGGCAGATGGGATTTACGCAGAGTTCGTCGCCAAGGACAATCAAGCCGAGGTCGATATGGTCGCGGCGACACGAAGCCTGGTGGCAACTGTCTATGCCGCCCATGAAATGGCGTTCTATGCCCCGACCGATCCTGCCTATAAAACGGCCGCGGCCTTCTACAACGAAAATGCCGCGAGCCTGATCTCCCGCATGGAGCAGGCCAAGAAGGGGCGCCCTCAGGATGGCCTCAAGATCGACGGCTATATCGCCAGGGCGAAACCCTTCATCGCGATCACGGACGCTGCGACCAAGCCCGGGACTGCGGAGGCGGAAGTACGTAAGTCCCTCGCCTTGGCAGACCACCAGATGCCACCGCTTTTGTCCGACATGCGCGATCTTACAACGTCGATGAAGGACAATATCAAAGCGCGGTCCATCGAACTCGGCGATCAGACCAATTCAACGATCCTGACTTCGCTGGTGACGCTCGGCGTCATCTTCATCGCCAGCCTGCTCGGAGCCGTGCTGATATCGTCCCGCGGGATTGCCGGTCCGATTGTGCGCCTGAGGGAACGAATGACCGCGCTGGCCAATGGGGATACGGAAGCACCGGTCGAGGGTCGTGACCGCCGCGATGAAGTCGGCCAGATGGCAGCGGCTGTGGCCGTATTCCGCGACAACGCCCTCGAACGCCTACGGCTCGAGCAGGAGGCCGATGCAAATCGCATCCTGTCGGAAACGGAGCGATTGGCGCGCGAAACACAAAAAGCCAAAGACGATGCCGACACCCAGTTCGCCGTGGAACAGTTGGCGCATGCCCTCAGCAGCCTTGCCGAAGGGGACGTAGGGTACCAGATCGAGGTGCCGTTCGTGGCTCAGCTCGATGGTTTGCGCGTCAATTTCAACAACTCAACGGCCAACCTGAAGCAGGCGCTTCTCGATGTCGGCGCCAATGCGCGCAGCGTCGATGCCGGGGCGAGCGAGATTCGTGCATCTGCTGACGATCTGTCGAAGCGGACCGAACAGCAGGCATCGTCGGTGGAAGAAACCTCCGCGGCCCTTGAACAGATCACCACGACAGTCAAGGACTCCAGCAAACGTGCCGAAGAAGTTGGGCATCTGGTCGCTCAAGCTCGTGCTGGCGCAGAGAAGTCGGGCCAAGTCGTGCGCAACGCGGTAGTCGCTATGAAAGAAATTGAGCGATCTTCAGACGAGATCACAAACATTATTGGCGTCATTGACGAGATCGCATTCCAGACGAACCTGTTGGCGCTAAATGCCGGTGTCGAAGCAGCGCGTGCCGGTGAAGCCGGTAAGGGGTTTGCCGTCGTCGCGCAGGAAGTGCGTGAACTGGCACAGCGTTCCGCTCAGGCCGCCAAGGAGATCAAGGCGCTGATTGTCACGTCTGGCAATCATGTGCGTTCCGGCGTCACGCTTGTCGATGAGACCGGCCGGGCACTGGAAGTCATCGTAGCCGAGGTGCAGGAGATCAACAGGCACGTCGATGCGATCGTCGAAGCATCCCATGAACAATCAGCCGGACTCCACGAAATCAACAGTGCGGTAACCGAGATCGACAGGGGAACGCAGCAGAACGCTGCTATGGTGGAAGAACAAACCTCAGCAAGCCACAGCCTCGCACGCGACGCTGCGTCGCTCAACCAACTTTTGTCGCGGTTCCAGTTGGAAGACAGAGTTAGAGAGCGTTCTTTCAGCCAGCTCGTGAAGAAGCCGGACTATACAAAGACAGCTGCCTGAGAATGGATATAGGCTGGCTCGCAGTTTTCTGATTTCATTTCGGTTGTCGGCGTGGTTCCTCCCCCCGAATTCATCGGTGCGGGGGCGTCGCCTTAAGCTGGGACAGGGTGCGCGTCTGGCATCGTGTCAGCCTTCACGCGTTGATTAACATAGTGATCTGCCGCCATGTTGCGTTGGCGTTGGAGCGAAGCGAGTATCTGAGCTTAAGGGGCATTGTCGCGCTCCGCCCCGACGACTTGAAGCCAGCCTCAGATGGGGTCAGAACAAGAGCAGTCCGAAATCGATGGGATGGAGATCCGGTCATGGGTCGGACGGGGGAAAAATCGGAAGGTTCGGCGCGCAGCGGTGAAAGCCTATTTTTTCAACGGCCGACAGCGCCCCTGGGCGCGCTTGCCCATTGGCCTGATCTTCGCCCTATCGTAAGAGCGGCAATGTCACGGAGGAGAAGCGCATCCGCCTCGAAGCGGATGCTCCTTGCAGATGCGAGCGCGCCGGCGCGCTCCCGGTCTCTCGTCCGGGCCTGTCTGGGCGAGCTGCGCAATGTGATCGTCACCGGACGGCCGAAACCCGATCTCCGGGGTTCGGTGGAGCCGCGCCTGGTCAGAGCAAGGCGGCGACAAGGTGCGGTGGAATAGAGCACGCTCCCAAAGGGATGCGCTGCGACCTCACCAGCCGTACGAATAACTGCAAAAGCCTCGACATAGTTGGCCTCGTTGACGCCTTCCGATGCCAGCACCGCTTCATAAGAACAAAATAGGAACAATCTATTCAGAAGGAGAGCGCCCGGGAGGCTCGCCCGGATATGATTTCCGTCGCTATTGAAATCTTAAGGCGCTCAATATATATTCCGACGTATCGGAAACTTTTTTGGAGATCGCCATGATGGCCATAGCAGAAATGCTGAAGGCAACCGAGGCCGCCGTGGTCTCGCGAGTTAGTCTTCGTGAAGTCAATCGCGTGATCGACGAGCATATCATCCCGGATTCATTCGTCTCCCTGGACAATGGTCGTCATGTGCGCGCTGCGGCATGTTGGATGATTTCGTTCTACTTTGACAGTGCGAAGCGACTGACGGCAGAGGAACGGTTGAATACAATCCGCGCTGCCGAGAAGCGGCTGCTTGGCAAGCATATGAACGAATGGTCGTTGCTGCTTCTTCAGGACTGGACGGTCCACAACGAGTTTCTGACGATCGACCTCGCCCCCTTCGTACGAAGGACGGCCGAGCGGTTGGACGAACTTGAGGCGGCGCGTGATATAGTGACGGCTTCTGATGACATCCTCGGCGGGGCCCCCGTGATTCGGGGAACCCGCATTCCTGTCTACGACATCGCTGCATCGGTGACGGCAGGTATTCCGACGCAGCGCATCCTTGAGGCCTATCCCGGTCTCAGCGAACACCAGATCCGGCTGGCATCGATTTTTGCGGAAGCGAATCCACCACGAGGTCGGCCGCGTTTGGCCGGAGACATTCCGGAAGGGGCCGTGATCGTCACTGATCGACGGATTTCTCGTCGCAGGAAGGCGGGATGAAATTCCTTGTCGACGAATGCCTGAGCCCGGAGCTTGCGAAACGAGCGATTCAAACCGGTCACGAAGAAAGCAGCCATATCACATGGATGGGGCTTTCCGGTCGTAAGGACTGGGAGCTGAAACCGATCATCATCGATGGTGACTGGACGTTCGTTACGAAGAATTCAGTCGACTTTCGAGGGCCAAGAGAAAACCCAGGCTCCAAGGGTCAATACGCTGATGTCGCCATCCATGCCGGACTCATTTGTCTCAATGGGCCCCCGGGCATGGATCTCGATATGCAGTTGGAGCTCTTTGAAGAGGCTTTGTCCGAAATTGGAGTCATCGATGATCTCATCAACCAGGTACTGGAAGTAACGGCTGAGGACGACGACACATTTCGTGTCCGCAGATACTTCCTGCCTGCTGATCCTATATAGCTTGGCAACTGCTATCTGGCTGCGGAAGGTTCTTTGCTCTTGAAGGGACTCGAACTATCAACCCGCAATTTCCGGCACGCGATCACTGTTTTTATGATGTAGGCCGCTAAAAATTAGCTCGCGATGAAGGCTGGGACAACGAAGCTTGGCGCCGGTGGACGTAGTGCCCTTTGTCAAGACTTCCGTGAGTCGGGTCGCGAGCCAAGAGGCGGTTGATCGCGGCGTCTAATCAGGTGCTGGGGGTTATTGATCTATCGTTATCCCGTAAGCATCGCCGGAATATGGACACGAGGATCGAAATTTAACTCGGCACTGATTTCGCGGCATTGCAATAGTTAATAACGCGCTGCAATATAACTGTTACAGATCTCTGCGGTTGGGGTTCGTGCGATGAGGATTTGTATTTATAAGTCTGAAAGAGCACCGGAGCTGACCCTCCTGCTGCGAGAAGGATTGCCCCTCCCGCCCGACACCAGAATAGACAAATGGATGAAAATCAAGGTTGTCACCGATGGGGAAATGAGAGCAGACCTTCTGATCGAGATTGGTGGCGCCGGATACGCGTTGGTTCGACTTGGCGCGGCTAAACGACATTGAGCAGTGTCACCACCCTTGCTGTTGCGTTGACCGCCGCATCACAAGGCTTTGTCCGGTGGAGACATCCACCTGGCACTCATAAGCCGACGGGCGGCCAATGTCCTTCTCGGATTGAAAGCTGCCCTACTGAATTGGTTAGGCCTTGATATTCGGCCCGGCGGACCGTCTATCCGTAGCAGTGACAGCGGCAACCCTGCGAGCACTACTTGCTATGATCGGGTTAGACCCGACTTCCAAGCCGCCGCAACGCCGAGAGCAATTCGGTGGGATCGAGCCGGTTGCGATAATCGATATCGATAGCCGCCAGCACGACTTTACCGAGCCGGTCGATGACATAGGTGGCAGGCACCGGGATCATCCATTTGCCAGGTTCACCGGCGTTCACAGGAACATAGCCGATGCGAGCATAGTGCTCGTGCAATTCGTGCGGCAGCACAATGGCCAGGCCGTATGAGGACGTGACCTTTAAGCCCCGGTCGATCAACACGGGCATGGGAAAGGCTTTGACGGGCACCAATGTTTTTACGAGCGCCACCCAAAACAAAAATTTAGGCTATCAAGCAGATCTGACATCACCGATTTCTTGGATGGAACTCGGTAGCCCACTCCTCCCTTTCATGATGACCGCTAGTGGCGCATTCCGGTCAATCCGAAAGATTCCGCTGATCCTGGCTGAAATAAACTGTATCGTTCCAAGGAAAATGATTCCGCGTAATCAAGCTGATCGACAAGAAAAAGTGGCCTTCGCCACGGCTCTCCAAAGCCCTCGCAGCGCCCAATCCGGAGCCCAAATGCCGTCATTGCCAAAATCCACCGTCGAACGCCGATCGGAAGAACTCGACACCATCGCCTCGGTGCTTCCGCTGGAGCGCCGCGACGAACTCGCCGAGCTGCTGACGGACCAGGACGTCGAAACGCTGCGCCATCTCGTCAACCAGGGCATGGGCGACAACACGCTGCGGGCACTGACCTCTGATCTCGCCTATCTCGAAGCCTGGGGGCTTGCGGCCACCGGACGGTCCCTGCCCTGGCCCGCACCCGAGGCGCTGCTGCTGAAATTTGTGGCGCATCATCTATGGGATCCGGAAAGACGTGCGACAGATGCAGGCCACGGCATGCCTGATGACGTGGAGGACAACCTCCGACGCCAGGGCTTCCTGAAATCCACCGGTCAGCATGCGCCGACCACCGTACGCCGGCGACTGGCGAACTGGTCCACACTGACAAAGTGGCGAGGCCTCGACGGCGCCTTCGCCTCCCCTGCCCTCAAATCAGCCGTTCGGCTGGCCATTCGAGCTGTCCCTAGACAGCGCCGCCGCAAGAGTGCCAAGGCGGTCACCGGCGACGTGCTGGCGAAATTGCTCTCGACCTGCGCGACCAGCAACCTGCGCGATCTTCGTGACCGGGCGATCCTGATGGTCGCCTTTGCCTCCGGCGGCCGGCGACGCAGCGAGATCGCCGCATTGCGCGCCGAGCAGCTGACCGTCGAGGCGCCGATCGCAGTGCCCGACGGCCCTCCCCTCCCCTCGCTCGCCATTCATCTCGGCCGGACAAAGACCACGAGCGGCGAGCAAGACGATGTCGTCTATCTCACAGGCCGGCCTGTCGAGGCGTTGAATGCGTGGATGACGGCCGCGAAAATCGACAAAGGGAGCGTGTTTCGGGCGATCGGGCGCTGGGGCACCGTCTCCCGGCGGGCGCTAGATCCGCAGTCGATCAACGCGATCCTGAAGCTGCGGGCAGAGATGGCTGGGTTGGAGCCTATGGAATTCTCCGCACACGGGCTGAGGTCTGGGTATCTGACCGAAGCTGCCAACCGCGGCATTCCCCTTCCAGAGGCTATGGAGCAGTCGAGGCATCGCTCCGTTCAACAAGCCTCAAGCTACTATAACAGCGCGACCCGGCGCACCGGCAGAGCCGCACGACTTCTCTGATGGCCGAAATCGCCTACGACCGGTCGCTGGCCGTCGGAAAACGGGGCGCAAAACCGCGACTTTTTGAGATGGATGCCAAACGACGTCGGCGCTTCTGACGTGCAGCAGGCTCAAGGCTACGCGAGACGTCCGGCCGCGTAGTCGCGCGCGAGCGCGATAAAGGCCTGGAAGGCTGCAGAGGAATTGCGCCGATTATAATAATAGAGGCACAGCGGCGCGAGCGGCGGCGTCCAGTCTTCGAGAATGCGCACGAGCCGTCCCGCCGCAATGTCTTCGCGGACATCGGTTTCCATGAAATAGCCGATCCCCACGCCGTTCGTCACGGCGATCCGCGCCAGCGATGCTTCGTCGAGAGTGATCGGCCCCTCGACGTCGAGCTGCAGTTCTTCTCCTCCCTTCTCGAACCGCCATCGGAACAATGTGCCGTCGGGTAACCGCACGCGAACGCAGGGGTAAGAGACCAGATCCCGCGGCACCTGGGGGATAACCCTGCTTTCGAAAAAGGCGGGCGATGCCGCAACCGCCATGCGTCGCATCCGACCCAGCGGTATGGCGATCGCGTCGCTGGGCACCAGATCCGCGCTGCGTACGCCCAGATCGAAGCCCGCCGCCACGACGTCAACAAGCCGCCCCTCCGTGACGATGTCGATATGAACCTGCGGATATAGCTTCAGATAGCTCAGGACCAGCGGCGCCATAATCTCGCGCGCCGCGGTCGCGAAAGCATTGATGCGTAACATCCCAGACGGCGTCTCCTGCTGGGAGCGCGCCGTGTTCATCGCTTTTTGGATGCCATCGAGCGCTGGCTTGATCTGTGCGACGAAGATCCTCCTCGCATAGGTGAGCGAGACGCTGCGCGTGGTGCGATTGAATAACCGCACGTCAAGCTCCCGTTCGAGCTTGCCCACCGCGTTGCTGATAGCCGTGGTCGACATGCCGAGTTCGAGCGCCGCCGCTCGAAACGAGCCGCACCGAACAATGGCAAGAACCGCCTCAAGTTCGATCAGCGAATGGCGAGTCATTGTCCCGATTTTCGTAATACCCCATGTCGGTTTGTCTCGCTTATCGGGCGAAAAGTCCATCACTAAGTTTGTCTCATCACCATCAAGGAGATGAACATGTCATTAAACCTACCCAAGCCGATTGCCGACTATGTCGAGGCAAACGCCCGTCTCGATATCGGCGGCATGATGAAGCCCTTTCTGGATGACGCGGTCTTCATCGACAACGGCAAGCGCTACGAAGGCCTGGCTGAGATCCGCAAGCTGCTCAAGGATGAAGCGATCGCGGTCAAGGCTGTCTTTGAGCCCGACACCGTTGGGGAAGAAGACGGCGATGTCGTGCTCGAAGGTCCCGCTCATGGAGACTTCCCGGGCAGCCCGCTCCGTTTCACCTATCGATTCACACTCGCGAACGGCGCGATCAAGATCTTGGAGACCACGGTATGAATATCAAGGCAGATCCCACCGAGTTCGCTGGCAAGCGCGTACTCATTAGCGGTGGCACCAAGGGGTTGGGCCGCGCCACGGTCGAGCGCTTTCTTGCCGGCGGAGCCCGTGTTGTCACGGCCGCCCGCACGATCAAGGATCCCGTCGAGAGCGTTGAATATGTCCAGGCAGACCTGACTACGGCAGAAGGTGGTGAAGCGTTCGCCAAGGCCGCGCTCGAGCGGCTGGGTGGTATCGATATCCTTGCCCATGTCATCGGAGGCTCGGCTTCGCCGGCGGGTGGCTTCGTCGCGCTGACGGACGACCACTGGCTCGCGGAACTGAACCTTAACCTGCTGGCGACCGTCCGGCTCGATCGCCTGCTGATCCCGCAGATGCTCGAGCGGGGCAAAGGCACCGTAGTGCATATCACCTCAATTCAGTCCGTTCTGCCGCTCCCCGAATCCACGACTGCCTACGCCTCCGCCAAGGCGGCGCTCAGAACCTACAGCAAGTCGATTTCAAAAGAGCTCGGCCCCAAGGGCGTGCGGGTCAACTCCGTTTCGCCCGGCTGGATCATGACTGAGGCCACGGGAGACTTTTTGGAAATGCTCCGGAATGCCAATGGCGGCACGATCGAGGACGCGCGGCAGTCCGTGCTCGATGCCTTAGGCGGGATCTCGATCGGGCGCGGAGCCGAGCCTGAGGAGGTGGCCGACCTCATCGCCTACCTTGCCTCCGACCGTGCTGCTGCGATCCACGGCGCCGAATTTGTCATCGATGGCGGAACGATCAAGACGGTATAAAGGCGGCTCCTTGGCGTTCGCTCAAGCGCGGACGCCGGGAACTGGCCTGCGCTTGCCGACGGATAAAGTCGCCGCGGATTGCCTATGCGACGACCCTGTTTCTGCCGAGTGTTTTTGCCTGATAGAGATTTTCGTCCGCGGCTTTCAGGCGCTCGGACGGGTCAAAGCCGGACGGGCAATGACACGCCCCTATGCTCGCCGATATCTGCACCCGCGAGCCGGAGACAGCATACAAAACGACTGAGGCGATTTCCGCTCGAATCTCCTCGCACCGAGCGTGCATTTCTTCAAGCGGTAAACCGCTTTGGAACAGACTGAATTCTTCACCGCCCAAGCGTCCGACGAGATCTGATTGTCTCTCGTAGCGGGAGAGAATCCCACCTGTGAGGCGAAGCGCCTCGTCGCCAGCTGCATGGCCATAACGATCATTGATCTGCTTGAAATGATCCAGGTCAAGAAAGAGCACGACACCAGACACTCCCAGCTGACTCATCCTCTCCAGATCTTCCATAAATGCGCTTCGCGTGAGGACCCCGGTCAGGCCATCGGTGCGCGACTGAAGACGAAGAGCCTCATAGGCTTCCCCAAGTTCCTGCAAAACCTCTTTCGTTGCAGCTTCGGCCCGGCGAATCCTGTCGGACTGGGCAAAGTGAAAAGCCGACGCCGGAATCGAAATCGCCAGCGGACAAAAAATGGTCATGAACAGCCCCGCTCCAACTAACTGTCCACCCAATGATGGGACGATGCAGAACGAAAGAGCAAGCGAGGCCAACATCGAAAATAGTCCGGTCAAAAATGACTTTTTAATAATACGACGCATCGACACCACCGTGGAAATGGAAGTGTCTATGGACCTAAGGCATTTAAAGACGGCTAAACCACTTCGATAAAAGACGGGCCATGTGTCGTTTTGCATTTAGAGCGTTTCCCCTTCATGCTGGATCATATCCACATGAGTTGAAGTGGGGGCGTCGCCTTAAGCTGGGACAGGGTGCGCGTCTGGCATCGTGTCAGCCTTCACGCGTTGATTAACATAGTGATCTGCCGCCATGTTGCGTTGGCGTTGGAGCGAAGCTGGCGGTGATCTGCTGCGGTCAGGTGTTTGCGGTGAAGAAGAAAGAGATTGG
>Ga0209233_1000252_pt1 | contig 83708 bp, 70 predicted proteins | sample AraplaCL_Cvi_mCL_FD_184269 | JGI IMG/M metagenome (GOLD analysis project Ga0209233, IMG submission 184269) | Arabidopsis root microbial communities from the University of North Carolina, USA - plate scrape CL_Cvi_mCL (SPAdes) (version 2) | ecosystem: Host-associated > Plants > Roots > Endosphere...
AGGCGCTGGAGTCCTACGTCGACAATCCGGGCAAGCGCGATTTCATGCGCACCTGCGCGGATCATCTGCATCAGGTGCATGGCACCTTGAAGATGGTCGAACTGTATGGCGCGGCCATGGTGACCGCAGAGATGGAAGCGCTTGCCATCGCGCTGCTCGAAGATCACGTCACCTATCGTGAGGAAGCCTATGCCGCGCTGATGCGCGGCCTGATGCAGCTGCCCGATTACCTGGAGCGCCTGTCCAGCGGTCATCGCGATGTGCCGATTGTGCTGCTGCCGCTGCTCAATGACCTGCGTGCCAGTCGCGAGCAGGAGCCGCTGACCGAGTCGGCGATGTTCCATCCCAATCTCGATGCGTTCCTGCCGGAGCAGGCTCCGGCGGCGATGAGCGAGGCGTATGCCGAAGCGCATCGTGGCGAACTGGTGGACCTGCGACTGCGGTTCCAGCAGCAACTGCTGGGCTGGTTCCGCGGACAGAACGCGGCACAGCAATTGATCGGCATGCGCAAAACCTTGCTGGCGATTACCGCACGCTGCCATCACGTGCATGGCCGGCGTCTGTGGTGGATCGCTGCCGGGGTGCTGGAAGGTCTCGAGCAGGGTTCACTCAAGGCTTATTCCGGCGAAATACGCCAGCTGATCGGCAAGGTCGACCGCAATATCCGCCAGTTGATCGAGCAGGGTGAGGGCAGTCTGCGCGGTGGTGATGCGGACGATGTGGCCTGCAAGTTGCTGTTCATCGTGGCCCAGGCCAAGCAGCGCAGTCCGCAGATGGAACTGCTGCGCACCACCTATGCACTGGACAGCCTGCTGCCTGATGCCGGCGAGCTGGAACATGCCCGTGGCTCGATGGCCGGACACAACCGCGCACTGCTTGATTCGGTATCGCGCGCGTTGAAGGACGATCTGTTGCGCGTCAAGGAAGCACTGGATCTGTTCCTGCGTCAGCAGGACGGCGATCCGGCACAACTGGCGGCTCAGGGTGAAGTGCTCGAGCGTGTCGGCGATACGCTGGGCATGCTCGCACTGGCTGTGCCGCGTCGGGTGGTCAGCGAACAGCGGCGGGTGCTCGACGAGATTGCCAATCGCATGCGTGCGGCCGATGAAGAGACCCTGCTTGATGTGGCCGGTGCGCTGCTGTACGTCGAAGCGTCGCTGGACGACCACATCGAGAGCCTCGGCTCCGAAGATGAGGCGGGCGCCGTCGCGGGCGACGCCATTCGCGGTTTGCCGCGCAGCGAGGCGCTGGGCGTCGTCACGACCCTGATGCAGGAAGCGATCGGCAATACCGGCAAGGTGAAGGACGCGATCGTTGCGTTCGTCGAGTCCGGCTGGGAACACGACCGTCTTGCCGGCGCGCCGCTGCTGATGGACGAAGTTGCCGGTGCCATGCGCATGCTGTCGTCGCCACGTCCGGCCGAACTGGCCCAGGGTGTGGGTCGTTTCATCGGTTATGAGCTGCTGGAAGATCGACGCGTGCCCAGCGGTACGCAGATGGATCATCTGGCCGATGCACTGGCGGCACTGGAGTATTACCTCGAAGCCGCGCGCGAACATCGCGGTGGTCTGGAACATATCCTCGACGTGGCCGAACACAGCCTTGGCCTGCTTGGCTACTGGCCGGTGCCATCCGCACGTGCGGCGTCGGGGACGGCTTTTGCTGCACTCGAAGCAGAGGCGGAGGCGGAAGTGCCTGCGGTTCACGGGTTCGAAAGCGAGCAACATCCGGAACTGTCCGAGTCCGTCAGCGTGTTGCCGGGCAGCGATCTGGGGCACCTGTTTGTGGGCGAGACCCAGGCGCATGTCGCACCCGTCCACGACCTGGATGGACTGCGTCTGGCGCAGACCGAAGCGACCGCGCCAGCGACGCTGGAAGGCCACGAAGCGGATCAGCAAGATGGTGACTGGCTCGAAATCGAGGAAGAGGTCTTCGAGCAGATGCCGGTGCGTGACGCACGGGCTGCGAACACCAGCTTCAACATCAATGCCGAAGGTATCGACGACGATATCCGCGAGATCTTCCTGGAAGAGATGCAGGAGGAAATCGACAATCTGCGCACTGCAGAAAGGGTCTGGCTGGTCGATCCCACCCAGACCCCGTCACTGATCAGCATCCGCCGCTCGTTCCACACGCTGAAGGGTTCGGGGCGGCTGGTCGGTGCCGGCGTGCTGGGCGAGTTCGCGTGGAAAGTGGAGGACATGCTCAACCGCGTGCTCGACAACACGATCGAGCCGAACCAGAACGTGCAGGCGCTGGTGCGGCACGCGATCGATGCGTTGCCGCAACTGCTGGCGGCGCTCAAGGGCGAGGGTGCGCCGGACGCGCCGCTCAGCGCGATCATGCATACCGCCGAGCAGCTGGCTGCCGGCAACCAGGTACGCCTGGAAGATCACGCACCAGCGGCCATGGAAACAGTTCGTCGCGTCGTGCGGCGCCGCGTGCCGCGAGTCGATGCCGCGGCCGAGGGTGTTCCGGAAGCCAGCGTGACCGATCCGCATACCGCCGCTGCCGGGCACGAGCCGGTTGAGGCCGAGCACGTCATCGCGATGCCGGTGATGCCGCCGGTGGATCCGGTCTTGCTGGAAATCCTGCGCAGTGAAGTGGCGCAGTATCTGCAGACCATCCGCGCCGCTATCCAGCGCAGCAAGAACGAATTGCCGATCGGTGAAGAATTGCTGCGCGCCGTGCACACGCTGCATGGTGCGATCGCGATGGTCGACATCCCGCTGTTGACACAGCTGTTGTCGCCACTGGAAGGCCTGTTCAAGCGTCTGCGCGCAGCCAACCTGCCGTTGTCGTCCGACGGCGTGAGTCTGCTTGGCCAGTCGGTCGACGTGGTCGATCACGTGATGGGTCAGTTCGACGTTGCCGAGCCGCAACTGCCCGACGTGGATGCGCTCACCGCCCAGATCATCGCCATGCGCGACCGCTACCCCGAGTCGCAGGTGGCGCATGTCGTATTCGAGCCGCACGCCGACGAGGCAGAACCGGCGGAAACAGCGGTTGCGGCTGACCATGCTGATGCTGATGAAACGGACATGGCGGCTTCGCTGGACGCCAGCCTGCTCAAGGCCACCGGCGCGCAGGTGGATGAAACGTCCGCCACAGCATCGTCCGAAGCCGAGCAGACGCAGGAAGTCCATCCGGACGATGCACATCACGCCGAGGTGGCAGCCGAACTGGTGGCTGCATTAGGTGCCTTTGAACCCGCGGAGGCCAGTGCGGCACGAGCAGCTGCCGAGCAAGCTGCAGCAGAGCAGGCTGCTGCCGAGAAACTCGCTGCCGAACAGATCGCAGCGGAACGAGCGGCCGCGGAGAAGTTGGTTGCCGAGCAGGCTGCAGCGGAACGAGCGGCCGCGGAGAAGTTGGTTTCCGAGCAGGCTGCAGCGGAACGGGCGGCTGCGGAGAAGTTGGCCGCCGAGCAGGCCGCGGCACAACAGGCGGCTGCGGAGAAACTCGCTGCCGAACAGGCCGCAGTGGAACAAGAAGCCGCGGAGAAGCTGGCGGCCGAACAGGTCGCAGCAGAACAGGCCGCTGCTGAAAATCTGGCCGTCGAGCAGGCCGCTGCAGAGACGTTGGCTGCTGAGCAGGTCGCCACCGAGCACGCGGCTGTCAATGAAGAAGCGGATGATGTTGGCACGGAGGCGGTGCAGGAGCCGGCCTATGCCTTGGCCGGTTCCGGTCATATCGACGCCGATTTGCTGGAAGTCTTCATCGACGAGGCACGCGAGATTCTCGATCACGCCGATGGTGTGCTGGCGCAATGGCATGCCGAGCCGACAGAGCTGGCGCATGTAGCCGAGTTGCAGCGAGATCTGCATACGCTCAAGGGCGGCGCGCGGATTGCCGGCTTGATGCCGGTGGGCGATCTGTCTCACGCGATCGAGACCCTGCTCGAAAAGCCGATCCGCGATGTGGCAAGGACCGGCACGCTGATCAGCGCGCTGGAGGCGAGTTTCGACCAGCTGCACTCACTGGTGCAGCAGATATCGCAGGGCCAGACGCCGGATTACCCACAGGCCACGATCGATCATCTGCTGGCGCTGGCCGGTGCAACGACCCTGGCCGACGACGGCATGCTGGCTGCGGTGGCCATGCCGACACCGGCGGCGCCCGTCGCCCCGGTGCGGGCTGCGCCGCGACCGGCGACCCCGGTGTCGTTCGACGCGCTCGATCTGCCCGAACTGCTGCCGGAAATGGAAGAGGAGGTGCGCTCCTCGCAGGAGCAGATCCGCGTCCGCGCTGATCTGCTCGACAGTCTGGTCAACCATGCCGGCGAAGTCGCGATCTACCGTTCGCGACTGGAGCAGCAGGTTGCCGGCTACCGTTTCAACCTAGTGGAGCTCGAGCAGACCGTAGCGCGTCTGCGCAGCCAGTTGCGCATGCTGGAGATCGAGACCGAAGCACAGATCATCGCGCGCTTCCAGCGTGAGCATCGCGAAGCGGGCCTGACCACGTTCGATCCGCTCGAGCTCGATCGTTACTCGCAACTGCAGCAGTATTCGCGCGCACTGGCCGAGTCGGTATCCGATCTGGTATCCATCCAGAACATGCTGGACGAGCTGACCCGCCAGGCCGAGACGCTGCTAATCCAGCAGTCGCGGGTCAGTACCGAGCTGCAGGATGGTCTGCTGCGCACGCGCATGCTGCCATTCGACACAATGGTGCCGAACCTGCGTCGTACCCTGCGCCAGGCGGCACAGGAGCAGAGCAAGAACGCCCAGCTCTACGTGGATGGTGCCCACGGCGAAATGGACCGCAACCTGCTCGACCGCATCAAGGCACCGTTCGAGCACATGCTGCGCAACGCGATCGCACACGGTATCGAAACTCCGGCGGAACGCCGCAAGGCCGGCAAGCCGGCTGAGGGCTCGGTACACATCCAGGTCGCGCGCGAAGCCACCGAGGTGGTGATCCGAGTCAGCGACGACGGCCGCGGCCTGAACCGGGAGGCGATCCGCAAGCGCGGCATCGAGCGTGGTCTGCTGCGTGCCGAGACCAAGCCGACCGACAACAAGTTGCTCTCGCTGATTACCCAGCCAGGCTTCTCCACCGCCAGCAAGGTCACCCAGCTGGCCGGTCGCGGCGTCGGCATGGACGTGGTGGCGAACGAGATCAAGCAGCTCGGCGGTTCGCTGTCGATCGATTCGGAGGAGGGCAAGGGCACCACCTTCGTGCTGCGTCTGCCATTCACACTGGCGGTCACCCAGGCGATCCTGGTGCGTATCGGCGAGGCGACGTTTGCTATCCCGATGACCTCGGTGCAAGGCGTGGCGCGCGTCAATCCCGATGAACTGACCGCCCTGCTGGCCGGGGACGAGCCCTCATTCCGGTATGGCAACGAGGACTATGGTATCCACGACCTGGCCGAATTGCTCGGCCTGCCGCCCGGTCTACCGGCCGAAGGCGAGCAGCAGCCGCTGCTGCTGACCCGCGCTGGCGATCTGCGTGCGGCGATCCGCATCGATGCGGTGCTCGGCTCGCGCGAGATCGTGGTCAAGTCGGTCGGCCCGCAGATCAGCTCGGTGCCCGGCCTGCTCGGTGCGACGATCATGGGCGACGGTTCGGTGCTGATCATTCTTGATCTGGCGCCGCTGGTCCGCCACGGCATCATCCGTCGCGATCAGCGTCTGGCCGAAGGTCTCAGTGCGATACAGGCACCGGTCATCGAGGAAGTGCAGGTACGGCCGCTGGTGATGGTGGTGGATGACTCGATCACCATGCGCAAGGTCACCAGCCGCGTGCTGGAGCGCCACGAATACGAGGTCAGCACGGCGAAGGACGGTGTCGATGCGCTCGAGAAACTGCATGAGCGCGTGCCGGACCTGATGTTGCTCGATATCGAGATGCCGCGCATGGATGGCTATGAACTGGCCACCCACATGAAGGCCGATCCGCGCCTGCGCGATGTACCGATCATCATGATCACCTCGCGCAGCGGCGACAAACATCGCCAGCGCGCGTTCGACATCGGTGTGGATCGCTATCTCGGCAAGCCGTATCAGGAAGCCGAGCTGCTGGTGCAGATCAGCGAGGTGCTGGAACAGCGTGCGGTGGAGCCGATTCATGACTGATACGGGCCCGGCGGTTGCCTTGCTGTTCGACGACACCGAGCTGGGCGGTCAATTGCGCGAGGCGTTGCATGAGCGCGGCGCGCGGATCGTGCACGAAGGCGGTGTATCCAGCCTCAGCCGTGAATTGCTGCAGCAGGTAGGCGCCGATGTGCTGGTGGTCAACCTGGACGACAGCGCGGACGATGCGCTCGATCAGCTGTACGAAGTGATCGACGGCAATCGGCCGCGGGTGGTTTTCAACGACGCACATGCCAGTCGTGCACTGATGGGCTGGGATCGCGCCCGCTGGGCGCGGCATCTGGCGGTCAAGGTACTGGCGGCGGGCGATGTCGATCCGCCGCGCCCCGAGGATGCTCGCGGCGTCGAGACGCCAGCGCCAGCCTTGGTGGAGACTGCGACGGTTGAAGCGCCGGCGGCGCTGATCGAGGCCGCGGTACCGATCGCTCCGCCAGTCGAGTCGGGTGCGGAATCGACGACGCTGGAAATGGCTCCGACGCCGGATGCAGAACTGGAACCCGACTTCCTGGTGCACGACGATCCGGATCAGCACGAACAGATTGCCGCTGCGGAGTCGGAGAATCTGGCCGTGGAACTGGAAGCGTTGCTGGCCTCCGGCGAGCTGCCACCCGACGAGGACGAATCCGGTCCCGGTCTGCGCTATTTCGATGACGAGGAACTGCCACCGTTGCATGACGGCAATTTCGGCGAGCCGGCTGCCGTTGCTTCGCTTGAGTCGTCGCGTGCTGGAACCCATGCAGCCGGCGCCCATGCCAGCGAAACCTTGTCCGGCGTGACGCCCCCTGCATTCCGGACCGATCATCTGCAATTGTCGTCGCTGACTGATCCATCGGCCGCCACCATCCCTGCGGCGGCAGCCGAGCCAGTTCTGACGGATACCATCCCGACCGTACGCGCACCCTCTGCCTGGGCTCTTCTGGACGATGACGCGGTGCTGGCCGCACCTGCGCCCGCCGAAAAGCCCGATGCCGCCGCGTTCGGCATCGAGAAGTTGAGTGCGGCCGATTTCCTCGCGCCGGATGTCGAGCCGGTTGCGCACGACATGGAGGCGGTGATGAGCCTCGAACTGGTGTCGATGGAGGAGGCGATCGCGCCGCAGGCGTACGTGCACGACCACGAGATGATGCTGGACGAGCTCGGCTCGGCATTGAGTCGGGTCGTGTTGCTGGGTGCAGCTGTCAGTGGCATCGACTCGGTCTGTACTTTCCTGGCGGCGTTGCCGGTTCGCACCCGGCTGACCTTTCTGCATACCCAGCATCTGGGTGACCAGTCGGATCTGGCGCTGGTGGAAAAGCTTGCGGCGCACTGCGCATTGCCAGTAAGGCTGGCTGTTCAGGGCAGTCGCGCCAGCGTTGGCGAAGTGCTTGTCGTACCGGCCGGGCAGCAGGTCAGACTGCGTCGCGACGGCAGCATCGACCTGCAGGCGATGGCTCCGGATGCCGCACTGGATCCGTCGATCGACGCCAGCCTGACCATGGCCGCCAACGCCTTCGGTCGCGATGCGCTGGCGATCGTCTTCGCCGGCCGCGGCAACGATGCCGTCGCCGGTGCGCAGGCGATCCATGATCGCGGCGGGCAGGTTTGGGTAGAGTCGTCGTCCGGCGAACATTTTGCCGACATGGTCAGCGGAATATTCGCCGAACGACTGGTCAGTTTTTCCGGTACGCCGCCCGAACTGGCGGCGCACCTGATCGAGGTGTTTTCATGAGTGATCCGCTGCCGCGTGAAATCCGCTGCGTCTTGGTGCCGGTAGGCAACCTGCGTCTGCTGTTGCCCAATGCCACCATCGCCGAAGTGGTCACCCAGAGCAAACCCGAGCCGGTGGCCGATGCGCCGGAATGGCTGCTGGGCCGTATCGCGTGGCGTGGCTGGCGCGTGCCGCTGGTGTCGTTCACGAAACTGGCCGGTACCGAGGAAGGCGATGCAGAGTTGAGTGTGCGTGTCGCGGTGCTCAAGGCGCTCGGTGGCAATCCGAAACTGCCGTTCATTGCCGTGCTGACCCAGGGTTTTCCGCGGCTGACCACGCTGAATGCCGAGCTGATCATTCCCACCCACGACGGCACGGCGTTGCCGCCGGGCGTGCGTGCTCATGTGCTGGTGCGCGATGACGTGGCGATGATTCCCGACCTGGAATGGATCGAGACCGAATTGCTGGATCTGCTCGATGCCGCCGAGCTGGCCGGCGCGACGGAATCTGCCGAGTTGTCCGAACCGTCCGGCGCGGAAGACTGACGCGAGCCATGCACGGCGACGGCCTAGCCGTCGCCGTGCATGGCCTGCAGTGCCGCCAGCGCCGCCAATCCGGCCGTTTCAGTGCGCAGGATGCGCGGCCCCAGCCGTAGTCCATCGAAGCCGGCGGTAGTCAGTGCGCGGATATCGCGCTCGCCAAGCCCGCCTTCCGGACCAACCACCAGCACGCCACCAGCTGCAGTGAAGCGCAGCTCACGAGATGCGCGCGTGGCTTCCGGCAACAACGCCAGCCGCAACGCACCATCATCGACCAGACTGTCCAGCCATGCCGACAGCGGCAACGCCGCGGTGATCTCGGGTACGCGTGCCCGACCGCTCTGCTCGCATGCGCTGGCCGCCACTGCACGCCAATGCGTCAGCCGCTTCTCGGCACGCGCAGCGTCCAATTTCACCTCCGAGCGTTCGGTCAGCAGCGGCACGATGCACATGACGCCCAGCTCGGTCGCCTTCTGCACGATCAGGTCCATCTTCTCGCCGCGCGCCACACCTTGGGCCAGGGTCAGTGACAATGGTGATTCGTTGTGCAGCTCCTGTCTCGCGTCGATCCGTACCGTGACCTCGCGCTTGCCCACAACGAGGATGCTGGCCGGGTAATCGTTGCCGTCGCCGTTGAACAGTGTCAGCGGATCGCCTGCCACCAGTCGCAGCACACGGGCAACATGCTCGCCGGCTTGCACCGGCAGCGACAGTTCGGTGCCCGGCGTGAGTGGCAGATCGGCGTGGATACGAATGGTGCGCATGAGGGTCGTGTTCCGCAGTGTCGGGGGAGGTCAGCCGGTCACGGCGCGTTGGATGCCGGCGATGGCCGTGTCGACCAGCAGATCGATTTCCGCCTCGGTGACCACGTAAGGCGGCATGAAATACACCACGTTTCCGAGCGGACGCAGCAGCACGCCGTGCTGCAGACCATGCAGGTACACACGCAGGCCGCGGCGCTCCTCTGTTGGGAACGGACGCCGGCTGGCCTTGTCGGCGACCAGCTCGATCGCTGCGATCATGCCGGTCTGACGCACCTCGGCCACATGCGAATGCTCACGCAGCGGTTCGAGCCGACGGGCCAGATGCGCGGCCAGTTGGCGATTGCGTTCGAGCACCGGCTCGTCGCGGAAGATCGCCAGCGTCTCCAGCGCCACCCGGCAGGCCAGCGGGTTGCCGGTGTAGCTATGCGAATGCAGGAACGCCTTGCCGGCACTGTATTCGGCGTAGAAGGCCTCATAGATGCTAGTGGTGGTGAGTACGGCCGACAGCGGCAGGAACCCGCCAGTGAGTCCTTTCGACAGGCACATGAAGTCCGGCGTGACGTCGGCCTGTTCGCAGGCGAACAAGCTGCCGGTACGGCCGAAGCCAACCGCAATTTCGTCCGCGATGAAATGCACCGCGAACTCGTCACACAGCGCACGCAGGCCGGTCAGGTAACTCGCGTGATACATGCGCATGCCGCCAGCGCATTGCACCAGCGGCTCGACGATTACCGCACAGGTTTCGTGCGCGTGGCGTTCCAGCAGGACGCGCATCTCGCCCAGGCGGCGCGAAGCCGTCTGTTCGGGAGACTCGCCCGGCTCACCCTCATATGCGTCCGGCGATGGCGCCAGGAACGGCGTCAGCAGCAGCGGCGCATAGGTCTTGCGGTACAGCGCCACGTCGCTGACTGAAAGCGCTCCGAGCGTCTCGCCGTGATAGCTGCCACTGAGGGCGATGAAGCGGGTCTTCTCGCCGTGGCCCTGGTTGAGCCAGTAATGGAAGCTCATCTTCAGCGCCACTTCGATTGCCGCCGAGCCGTTGTCGGCGTAGAACACGCGATCCAGTCCGGGCGGCGTGATGCGCACCAGCTCCTCGGCCAGCTCGATCGCCGGTGCATGGGTGAAGCCGGCAAAGATCACATGTTCCAGCGTGCGTGCCTGCTCGGTCAGCGCGGCCGCGATGCGCGCATTGGCATGCCCGAACAGGTTGGTCCACCACGAACTGATGCCGTCCAGGTAGCGACGGCCATCGGCATCGATCAGCCAGGCGCCTTCGCCGCGCACGATCGGCACCATCGGTACGCTTTCATGGTCGTGCATCTGCGTGCAGGGATGCCACAGGTGCTTCAGGTCGCGTTTGGCGAATGCGGCGTTGCTGCTTGGAGGATTGCTCATCCGGCTATCATCGCCGTTGCGCCATGGACGCTCAAGTCCGCGCATGAATCATCCCGGAAACTGACGCTTGAAGTACTTGCGAAAACACCTGATCGGTTTCGGCATGGTGCTGCTGGCCGCGGCCTTGCTGCTGTGGTTTCTGCCGGCGCGCTGGGCGATGCCGTGGTTCGAGCCGCACCTGCATGGACTGCGTCTGCAGCAGGTGCAGGGGCTGCTGTGGGATGGTCGCGCCGGTCAGGTCGTGGCCGCCGATGGCCATGTGCTGGGGCAGGTGCAATGGCACATATCGCGGCGTGCACTGCTGGGAGAACTGCAGCTGCACCTGGATTTCGACGGGCCACAACTCGCCTTCTCCGGCGGGATGCAACGACTGCCCGACAATCAGGTCGCATGGCGTGAAGTGAACCTGCGGGCCGAACTGGTTGCGCTGGATCCCTACGTGAAGTCCTCATTGGGCCAGCCCCGTGGCGAACTGCAGCTGACGATCGACCATGCGTTGCTGCTAGGCGGCTGGCCGCTGCAACTGCGGGCCCAGGCACAATGGCGGCGTGCCGTCATGCGCACGCACAGTGGCGACGTGGCGCTCGGCGAACTGCAGTGGCAGGCGCAGGCGCAGGGTGGCGTGATCCAGGCGCAAGTGCATGACGACGGAAACGGACCGCTGCATGCGGACGGCCAGTTGCAGCTGAGTCCGCTTGGCTGGCGACTGGACGCGACGCTGCGTCCCCGACAGACTGACCCGGCGCTGCGCCAATGGCTGGCCGGGCTGGGGCCACCGGCCGCCGACGGCAGCGTGCATATCCAGCGCAGCGGTGGGCTGGCTGGCACCTTGTCGACGCCGCGATCGAAATGAGGACACGAGACCCACATGAATCCTGATATCACCGCATCGGCGCTGACCGCCGCACGCGAGGCCGCCGCTGCCGCTGCCGAGGTGATCCGGCATTACTGGCGGCGCGGCGTCGAAGTGGAGCTGAAGTCCGACGCGACCCCGGTGACCATCGCCGACCGCGAGGCCGAACAGGCGATCCGGAAAATCCTGCAAGCGGCATTGCCGCAGGCGTCCATCTATGGCGAAGAGTTTGGCCTGGAGGGCGAGCGCGGTGACTTGCTGTGGCTGGTCGACCCGCTCGACGGCACCAAGAGTTTCGTGCGGCGCACGCCGTTCTTCTCGACCCAGATTGCGTTGATGGATGGCAATGAACTGGTGCTCGGCGTGTCCAGCGCGCCGATCTACGGCGAGACGATGTGGGCCAGTGCCGGCAACGGCGCGTGGCTCGACGGCGAGCGCGTGCGCGTGGCCGCCACCAGCACGATCGGCGAGACCTCGATCTCGATCGGCAACGTCAAGACGCTCACTGCGGACGCCCGCTGGGACGCGCTGGGAGCGTTGATCCGCGACAGCAACCGGATCCGCGGTTACGGCGATTTCTGCCACTACCACCTGCTGGCGCGTGGCAGCCTGGATCTGGTGATCGAGTCGGACGTGAACATCCTCGACATCGCCGCGCTGGCAGTGATCGTGCGCGAGGCCGGTGGTGTGTTCACCGATCTCGATGGCGCACCGTTGACGCTGGAGACGCGCAGCGTGCTGGCCGGCACGCCGGCGGTCCACGCGCAGGCGCTGCAGCGCCTGCGGCGCTGAGCGACGCGCGCTAGAATGCCCGGATGCCAAAGTTACCGATCATCCATGCCACGCGCGACGTCCACGACAGCCGCTTCCTGCAGGTCGAACAGGTCGATCTGGAGTTTTCCAACGGCGTGCGGCGCACGTACGAACGGCTGAAAGGCAGCGGCCTTGGCGCCGTGATCATCGTGCCGATGCTCGATGATGACACCGTGCTGCTGGTGCGCGAATACGGCGGCGGCGTGGGGCGTTACGAGCTGGGCCTGCCGAAGGGCCGGCTGGATCAGGACGAGACTGCCGAGCAGGGCGCCGAGCGCGAGCTGAAGGAAGAGATCGGCTACGGCGCGCACAAGCTGAAGATCCTGCACAACCTGTCGCTGTCGCCGTCGTACATGACGCACATGGCGCACGTGGTGCTGGCGCAGGATCTGTATCCCGAGCGGCTGGAAGGCGACGAGCCGGAAGAGCTCGAAGTGGTGCCCTGGAAGATGTCCGACCTGCATACCCTGCTCGGTCGCGATGACGTGACCGAAGGGCGCTCGATCGCCGCGCTGTTCATGGCCCGCGAATACCTCGCCGGTCGCTTCCAGCGCACATGAGTATGGCGCCCCGAAGTACGCCACCCGAGCTGGCCCGGCAGATTGGCGAGATCGCACGTGCCGCGGGCGCGGCGATCCTGTCGATTTACCACAGCGATTTCGCGGTGCAGACCAAGGCCGATGAGTCGCCGCTGACCGCTGCCGATCTGGCCGCCCAGCAGGTCATCCTGGCCGGTCTGGGCAACCTCGATCCGCTGCTGCCGATCTTGTCGGAAGAGGCGAAGGCGCTGCCGTGGTCGGAACGCCAACACTGGTCGCGTTACTGGCTGGTCGATCCGCTCGACGGCACCCGCGAGTTCGTCAAGCGCAATGGCGAATTCACCGTCAACATCGCGCTGATCGACGAGCGCGAGCCGGTGCTCGGCGTGGTGTTGGCGCCGGTGACCGGGGAGCTGTACATCGCCGCACGCGGGCAGGGCGCCTGGCTGCAGACGCAGGCCGATGGAGACTGGCAACGCCTCCGCACCCGCCCACTCGGGCAATCGCCGCTGGTGGCGGGCAGCCGTTCGCATGGCGGCTCGCAGGGCAGCTTGCTGGAGCAGTTGGTCGGCAGCGATTACGAACTCGTACCGCTCGGTTCGTCGTTGAAATTCTGCCTGATCGCACGCGGTGCGGCGGACGTCTATCTGCGTCTTGGCCTCACCAGCGAGTGGGACACCGCCGCCGCGCAATGCGTGCTGGACGAGGCCGGTGGCGCGGTGCTGGACCTGTCCGGCCAGCCGTTCCGCTACAACCGTGGAGAGTCTCTGCTGAATCCCGAATTCATCGCGGTCGGCGATATGGCGATCGATTGGACGGCACGATTGCAGGCGGCGATACGACGCTGATTCGATGTATTGACGGGATCTGACACGGCATGAACGATTCACCCCGATACAGCCTCGACGATTTGCTCGCGATCATGGCACGCCTGCGCGATCCCGATCGGGGTTGCCCGTGGGACGTGCAGCAGGATTTCGCGTCGATCGCGGCCTACACGATCGAGGAAGCCTACGAAGTGGCCGATGCAATCGATCGCCGCGACTGGTCCGATCTGCGCGACGAACTGGGCGATCTGCTGCTGCAGGTGGTATTCCATGCGCAGATGGCACAGGAGCAGGGGCTGTTTGACTTTGCCGATGTCGCCCATGCGATCAGCGCGAAGATGCAGAGGCGCCATCCGCATGTGTTCGGCGACGTGCGTTACGCCGATCTCGACGAGCAGAAGCGCGCGTGGGAGGACATCAAGACGAGCGAACGCGCGGACAAGGGTGAGTCCGCCGACGACAGCGTGTTGGCCGGTATCTCGGCGGGACTGCCGGAATGGAAGCGCGCGCTGAAACTGCAGCAGCATGCGGCCAGTACCGGTTTCGAATGGGCCGATCCGCAGCCGGTGCTGGCCAAGCTGGTCGAGGAAGTGGACGAGGTGCGCGCCGAATTCGCCAACGGTGCCGATCCGACGCGGCTGCAAGACGAGATTGGCGACGTGTTGTTCGTGACGGTGAATCTGGCACGCCATGCCGGCGTCGATTTTTCGCAGGCACTGCGGCATGCCAATGCGAAGTTCGAGCGGCGCTTCCGGCAGATGGAGCAACTGGCCGCCGCCGATGGCGCTGCGTTCGGCGAACGCACGCTCGCCGAACAGGAACAGCTGTGGCAGCGCGCCAAGGCGTTCGAGCGCAAGCCCTGAGCCTGTGCGATGGTTGTGACCATCGCGCAGGTCGGATCACTAAGAGCGATTACTTGGCGGCTGCGCGGCAGGCGTCGCGGCGTTGTCATGGTGCTGCTGCCAGGCGGCACGCATCTGCTCCCGCTCGGCGCGCATCTTCGCCTCGTTGGCGAGGCTCTCGTCCAGTCCCTTGCGCAGCGTGGCAATCGCCTGATCCAGATTCGTCGGCCGCGCCTGCAGGCGGGCCAGATGCTGATAGACGTAATCGCGTACGCGCGGATCCTGCGACTTGGCCAGCACGTCGTTGTACAGCGAGGCCAGCTCCTTGCTGCGACCGGCCTGCATGTACAGCCGCTCCAGTCCGCGCAGGTCGCCGATCACGCCGCCGCGCTGGCCATCGAAGCCGCGCTGGCGCATGTCATGGCCGTGGTCGCCATCAGGCCGCGCGGCTGCGCGCATGTCCTTGCCATGGGTTGCGTGAACAGCGGCAGGGGGCGGTGGCGGCGGTGCATCCTGGGCCATCGCGAACGCGGTCGATCCGACCATCAGTACGGTCAGTGCGGAAGCGAGCAGGGTCTTGCGATGCATGGTGAATCTCCTGGGTAGGTAAACAGGAAACGCTTCCGGCTCCGGCGCGTTGACATGGCGATGCTGCGCGCATGGGCTTGCAACCCTTTTGCCGCCGGCGGCATCTCAAGCCTGTCGACCACCCGAGGAGAGTCACCATGCGCCGCCTTTTTACCACCGCCCTGTTGCTTGCGCCGTTCGCTGCCTTCGCTGCCACCCCGTGCAAATACGAGGCGCCGCGCAACCTCCAGCTCGATCTGGCTGGCGTGCGGGCGGTGCAGATCGAAGTGCACAGCCACGACCTGCATCTGGCCGGCAGTGACGGCGCCCGGGGACTCACCCTCACCGGCCGCGCCTGCGCCTCGGACAAGGCGGCACTGGAAGGTCTGCAGGTCACCCAGCGACGTCAGGGCGATCAGTTGCTGCTCGACATCGGTGGCGACAATCACTTCTCGCTGAGCTTGTTCGGCAACTCCTACGCGAATCTCGAAGTCACCGTGCAGCTGCCGTCGAACTTGCCGGTAACCTTGAGCGTGGGCTCCGGCGACGCCGAGGTCAGTGGTGTGCAGCAGCTACAAAGCAACGTCGGCTCGGGTGACCTGCATGTGCGCCAGGTGGCCGGCAAGTTCAGCACCAGCGTGGGTTCCGGAGATGTTGACGCGACCGATATCGGCAGCCTGGAACTGGGCTCCGTCGGCTCCGGCGACTTCAAGGTCGACGGCATCAAGGGCGATGCCAGGGTCGGCAGCGTCGGCTCGGGCGATGTCACGTTGCGCAAGGTCGGCGGCAGCGTGCATGCCGATACGCTGGGCTCCGGCGATTTCACCGTGAGCGATGTGACGGGTGATTTCAGTCTCGGTGCCAAGGGCAGCGGCGACGTCAATCATTCCGGGGTGAAGGGCAAGGTCAGCGTGCCACACGACAACAATGATGGCGATGACGATTGAGTTGGCTTGAACCTCCTGCCTGCGCCATGCGCGGGCAGGAGCATCCCGATATCAACCCAGCCAGCGCCAGACCAGATACACCAGCGGCGCGCATACCAGCAGAAACGGGATCGACACCAGGTGCAGCAGGCGCAGGCCGTGCGGCTGCCTGGCCAGGCGTAGCGCGATCAGGTTCGCCAGCGAACCGATCGCCAGGCCGAAACCGCCCACGTTCACCGCGATCGCCAGTGCAATCGCGTCCGGCGCGCGATCGAGCAGCAGCACGGTCGCCGGCACATTGCTGATCAGTTGCGAGGCGATGATGCCGCCGACGTACACGGTCAGCGGCTGACGGAAGTCGAGCCGGTCCAGCATCTCCCGCACCAGCGACAGTTCGGCGAAGTGGCCCAGCCCCAGAAAGATCGCCGCGAACGTCAGCAGCAGCAGCCAGTCGATCCGCGCCAGGCTCGAACGCGCCAGCAGCGCGAACAGCACCAGCAGCAGTCCGGCCCCCAGCGGCGCCTGGTGGTATTCCATCAACAGCACCATGCCGACCAAGGCGACGGTCGACCACGCGCCAAGCCGGTTCGACGTCACCTGACCATCGATCTTGTCCGGAGTCAGTTCGATCCGGTCGCGCGGTAGCCACAGCCATGTGAAGGCCGCCACCAGCACGAACATCACCGCCGCCGTCGGCAGCATCGCCAGCGCGAAATGCAGGAACGGCATCGACGAGTGCTGCCACAGCAACAGGTTCTGCGGATTGCCGATCGGGCTCAGGGTGGAGCCAGCGTTCACTGCCAGCGCCTCCAGCACGACCATGCGCAGTACCGGCAGGTTCGAGATGCCGCCGATTGCCAGCGTCAGCGGCACGATCAGAAACAGGCTCACGTCATTGGTCAGCACCATCGACAGCAACGCCGTCGCGCTGACCAGCAGCAGGCCCAGACTGCGCAGCGAATGTGCTCGTGCCACCACGGCGACCGCCGCGTGCTGCACCAGGCCGCTGTCGCGGATGCCCTGGATCGCGATCAGCAGGCCCATCAGGCCGGCAAGCGTCGGCAACTGCAGCCAGTGTTGGTACTTTGCCAGTGGCTGCGGGTCGAGCAGGGCCAGCGCGATCGTCAGCGTGGCGAACAACAGCAACAGCCATTCGGCCCGCAGTTTTTGTATCCACGAGGAGGATGCGCCGGATGACGGCTTTGCATCACTCATGCATCAGCATCCGGCCGGGCACCGGCATCACCATCCGCTCAATCCTTCGATCTGGTACAGCTTCTGCCAGCTCGGTCGGGCGCGCACCAGGTCGGCCAGCCGCTTCAGTGCAGGCCACTCGGTGGCCGGCCGTGGCATGTTGCGCGACCAGCGCATCAGCATGGTCAGCAGTAGATCGGCGCCGGAGAATTCGGTGCCCAGCAGATACGGACCCTGTGCCCTGAGTTGCGCATCCAGCAGATCCCATACGCCTTCGATCTTGCGTTGCAGGGCGGCGCGCACTTCCGGCGTATGCTCCGCCGCGCCCAGTTCAGGCGGGTAGAACCAGAAGCGGTAAGTCGACATCAGCGTGTTGCTGAGATAGACGATCCACTGCTGCCACGCCTCGCGCTCGGGCGTGCCCGGCGCGGGCACCAGCTTCGCTTCCGGATGACGCTCGGCCAGCACCATCAGCAGCGCCGCCGATTCCGACAACGGCCGTCCGTCGATCACCAGGGTCGGCACCACGCCACGCGGATTGAGCTTCAGATAGGCCGGATCGTGTTGCGCGTTCGTATCGAAATCGACCAGCCGCAATTCATGCGGCGCGCCGATCTCCAGCAGCGCCAGATGCACCACCATGCTGGCGGTGCCGGGGGAGTAGTAGAGCGTATACATGCGATCTCCTCAGCGGGTTTGGCACATGCGATCTTGGCGGCGGCTCACCCTTCGCGCAACAAGCGCATTGGCGACGTTCGCGTGACCTTGCGTGTCCCGGCCAGTCCGAGCAACATCACCACGAAGGCGGCACCGAACGCGGCGAATGCAAGCGGCCACAACGGTGGCACGAAGCCCTCGATATGGAAGATGGCGTGGCCCAGCCACAGTCCGGCGCCGGCGGCTCCGAAGGCGGCGGTGAGACCGGCAACCAGACCGAGCAGGGCGAATTCGCAGGCGGCGGCGACGCGCAGCTGATTGCGACGTGCACCGAGTGTACGCAGCAGGGCAGCCTCGTGTCGGCGTTCGGCCGCGCTGGCGGCGAGCGCCGCGGCCAGCACCAGTGCACCGGCAAGCAGGCTGAAGCCTAGGATCCAGCGCACCGCGTTGCCGACACGATCGACGATCTCGCGCACGCGGTCGAGCAGCGAGTCGACATCGACCAGGCTGAGGTTGGAGTAATCGCGCGACAATTGCGCCAGTTGGGTGGCATGGCCGCGCGGCAGATGGAAGCTGGCCAGCCAGGTGTGCGGCAGGTCGCCGGCGTGGGCCGGATCGAGCAGCAGGAAGAAGTTGACCCGGAACGAACTCCAGTCGACCTTGCGGACGCTGCCGACCTTCGCGTCGATGCTGCCTTCGCCGACGTTGAAGCTCAGTGTGTCACCAACTTTCAGCGCGAACATGTCGCGCCACATCGTGTCGATCGACACTTCGGCTTGGGCCGGATGCGCGCCTTGCCACTGACCGGCGATCACCTGATTCGACGGCGGCAAGGCATCGGCCCACGACAGTCGCAACTGCCGGTCGGCCCAATCCTTCGCGCGCTCGTCGGTGAAATGCAGCTGGTCGATCGGTGTTCCATTGATCGCGGTGAGTTTGCCCACGGCCAGTGGCAACATGTTGAGCTGATCGCCACCGATGCCGGCCAGTGCGTGCTCGAAACCGGTGCGTTGATCGTCCTGCAGATTCAGCGCGAACCAGTTCGGCGTATCTGGTGGCAGTTCCTGGCGCCAGCCCTGCAGCAGGGCCGGTGCGACGATCGCCAGCAACAGCAGCGCGCACAGGCCGAGGCTGAGTGCGGTGGCCTGGATCAGGCTCAGCGTGCGTCGCCGCGCCAGTGCGGCGAGGCCGAGACGCAGCGCGGGATGCGCGCCGGGTGCGACGCGTCGTGCCAGCCACAGCAACACGGCGGCCAGCAGTGCCGCGATCACCGCCACGCCGAGCAGGCTGGCGGCAAGAATACCGGCCAGCTGCAGCGAGCTGCTCTGGCTCCAGATCAATCCCAGGGCGACCAGCACCGGAACCAGGTACAGCGCATCGAAACGCCGCACGCGCCGTTGCACGCTCTGGCGGAACACTGCCACCGGCGGCACCTCGGCCAGTCGTACCAGCGGCGGCAGGGCGAAACCGACCAGCACGGCAATGCCCATCGCGGCGGCGGCGAACGATGGCGCCAGCGGCAGCACGGTCGGCACGCTGCCGAACAACGAGCTGGCGAACAACCACGCCAGTTGTGCCAGCCCCAGCGCCAGCAACAGACCGAGCGCCGTTGCGGGCAGGGCGAGCGCGCAGAGTGTGCCGAGCAACAAACCCAGCACGCGTCGGCGTGATGTTCCCAGCGCACGCAGCAGGGCGACTTCCGAGGTCTTGCGGCGTGCATAGCGTTGTGCGGACAGTGCAATCGCGATGCCGGCCAGCAACGCCGACAGCAGCGCGGTCAGGCGCAGGAACGCGCCGGCCCGATCGAATGCCGAGCGCATGCGTTCCTGGGTTTGTTCCGGCGTGATCAATTCGGCACCTTGCGGCAAGGTTGTCGATTGCGCCCAATCGCGCCAGCCCTGCACGGCTGCAGGTTCGCCAGCCAGCAGCAGGCGGTGGCGCGCGCGGCTGCCGACGCCGAGCAGACCGGCCTCCTCGGCGTCGGCCAGATTCATCAGTGCACGTGGTGCCAGCGCGAACAGTTCGCCACCATCCGGCTGGCGCAGCAGTTCGGCGGCGATGACCAGATTGCGCCCGCCCAGCTGCAACGGTTCGCCCACTTTCAGATTCAGTGCGACCAGCGCGCGATGATCGAGATAGACCTCGCCTGCCACTGGTGCATGGCCGTTCCGGGAGTGCCCATTCTCGTCGCCCAGCTCCAGCGTGCCGCGCAGCGGATAGTGCGCATCGGCCGCTTGCACGTCGAGCAACTGGGTCTGCTGATGCGCGAACGCCACACTGGGGAAGCTGGCGGTGCGCGTGAGCTGCAGGCCACGCTGGCGGGCCTCGGCGGCGAAGGTGTCCGGTACGGTCTGCGGTGACGCCACGCCGATGTCGCCACCGATCAGCTCGGCGGCACTGGCCAGCATGCCGCGCTCGATCCGCGTCGACAGCGTGGCGACCACGCCGAGCGCGACCACCGCCAGCACCAGCGAGGCGGCCAGCGTGCGCAGCTCCGGCAGGTGCCATTCGCGGCGCAGGCTGCGCAGGGCGAGCAGCAGCATCTTCATGCGTGCGTGCTCGCGTTGGGTGATACGACGTGGCCTTCCTCCAGTTCGATCCGTCGATCGCAACGCGCAGCCAGTGTGGCGTCATGCGTTACCAGCACAAGCGTGGTGCGGTGATCGCGGTTCAGCGCGAACAGCAGGTCGCAGATGTGATGGCCAGTGCGCTGGTCGAGGTTGCCGGTGGGCTCGTCGGCAAACAGCACGCGCGGGCCGTGCACGAACGCGCGGGCGATCGCGACGCGCTGCTGCTCTCCGCCGGAAAGCTGGGCCGGATAATGCCGGCGCCGTGGGGTCAGCCCGACTGCATCGAGTGCTTCGCGCGCGCGCTGGCGCGCTGCGCTGCTGCCTTCCAGCTCCAGCGGCAGCATCACGTTTTCCTCGGCGGTGAGCGCAGGCAGCAGATGGAACGACTGGAACACGAAACCGACCAGCCGCCGGCGCAGGTCGGCGCGTGCCTCCTCGTCCAGTTGCTCCAGCGGATGACCGTCCAGGGCAATGCGGCCGGTGTCCGGCGTATCCAGTCCGGCCAGCAGGCCGAGCAAGGTGGTCTTGCCGGAGCCGGAGGCGCCGACGATGGCGAAGCTATCGCCTGGCTGGATCTGCAGGCTGACCTTGCTGAGGATTTCCAGTCTCCCCTCGGGGCCGCTGACCGACTTGCTAACATCGCAGGCCTCAAGAAGAGGACGGGAAGAATCACTCATGCGTCGATGCCTATGGCTGTTGGTCTTTCTGTGTGGCATCGGCAGCGCCCAGGCGGCGGCGCCGAAAACCGTGCTGGTGCTGGGTGATTCGCTGTCCGCCGCGCACAACATACCGGTCGAGTCCGGCTGGGTGCATCTGCTGGATGCGCGTCTTGCCAAGATGGTGCCGAAGTGGACCGTGATCAATGCCAGCATCAGCGGCGAAACTTCGCTGAGCGGCCGCAATCGTCTGCCGGCGCTGCTGGCGAAGTACCGGCCGGCGGTGCTGGTGCTGGAACTGGGTGCGAACGACGGGCTGCGCGGTCTGCCGCTGCCCGCCCTGCGCGACAACCTCGCCGCGATGATCGTGCAGGCGCAGCAGGCGAAGGTGCGGGTGCTGCTGGTCGGCATCGAATTGCCGGTGAACTACGGGCCGCAGTATCGCGATGGTCTGCGTACGATCTATGCAGATCTTGCACGCGACCGACACACGGCGCTGGTGCCGTTCCTGCTCGATGGGGTCGCGCTCGATCCCGCGCTGATGCAGGACGATGGCCTGCATCCGGTGGCCAGCGCCGAGCCGCGCGTGCTGGAAACCGTGTGGAAGCGGCTGCAACCACTGCTGGATCGACCCGCAAAACCCAACGGGCTCTGAATCATCCGTTTCCGATTTCACACTACCCTCACCGCCAGAAAGGTTATCTCTTCACATATGTGAAGGCCACCGATGTGAGGACGATATGACCGTACATGATGAGCAAGCGGGATTGATTCTGCTGGTCGAGGACAACCGCCAGATCGCCGAGATGGTGGGTGAGTTTCTCGAACGGCGCGGCTACTCGGTCGACTATGCCGCCGATGGCGTGAGCGGCCTGCATCTGGCGGTGTCCAACAGCTACGACGTGATCGTGCTGGACCTGATGTTGCCGGGCCTGGATGGGCTGGAAGTCTGCCGCAAGCTGCGCCGGGAAGCGAAGAAATCCACCCCGGTGCTGATGTTGACCGCGCGCGACACGCTGGAAGACAAGCTGGTGGGCCTCGAAGCGGGCGCCGACGACTACCTGGTGAAGCCGTTCGAAGTGCGCGAGCTCGAGGCACGCCTGCGCGCGCTGATCCGCCGCGACCGTCGCCAGGTGTCCACCGAAGTGCTCACGGTCGGCGACATGACCCTGGATACCGCCACGCTGCGACTGACCCGCGACGGCCAGGAGCTGACCGTGTCGCCGATCGGGCTGAAGCTGCTGGCAATCCTGATGCGCGAATCGCCGCGGGTGGTGAGCCGGCGCGACATCGAGCGCGAGATATGGGGCGATACGCTGCCCGATTCGGACACCTTGCGCTCGCACCTGTACAACCTTCGTCGGGTCATAGACAAACCCTTCGCACATCCCCTGCTACACACCATCCATTCGGCGGGTTATCGCCTCGCGGATCTGGAGTCGGAAGTGGCGTCGACAACCCAGACAGCCTGACATTGCATCGACAGGGCGAAAACATGTAATGGATAGCAGGGTGGTCAAAGCAGTCACATTCCGTGTGGGTGCGTTCCGGCGACGGATTGCGTGGGTGTTCGGCTTGCAGTTTCTGATCGTGGCGATCGTCTGCATGCTGGGCATCTACAACATCGTGCATACCGCCGTGGTGATCGCGGTTATCGTGATCACCACGGCGATCGCTTGGTTCGCCACCCGCCGCGAGTGGCGGCCGGTGCGCGCGCTGGCCCGGCTGGTCAATCGCTGGGATGGCCAGCAGTTCGATCCGGAATCCCTGCATCTGGATCAGATGTCCACCCACACCGATGCCGACGTGGCCTCGCTGGCGCGTGGACTGCATGGGTTCGCCATGCGCATCGCCGACTACAACCAGCGCGAGCGCAACTTCACCCGCGACGCCAGTCACGAACTGCGCAGCCCGCTCACCGTGATCAAGATGTCGGTCGACATGCTGGCCGAGGAGGAGGGCCTCAGCGATTTCGGTGCCCGTTCGGTGCGCCGGATCAAGCGCGCCGCGCGCGAGATGGAGGTGCTGGTCGAGGCGTTGCTGATCCTCGCCCGCGAGACCGACACCGCAACGGACCACGAGCGCTTCATTGCCAACGACGTGCTGCGCAGGGAGATGGAATCCGCTCGCGAGTTGCTGACCGGCCGCCCGATCGAGTTGTTGCTGGAGGAGCCGGCGCGGTTTGCGCTGGAGGGTTCGGCGCAGGCCTTCTCGGTATTGTGCTGGCAGCTGATCCGCAACGCCTGTCAGCAGACCGAACAGGGCAGCGTGGTGGTCAGCGTGTTGCCCGGCATGGTGAGCGTGAGCAATCACGCGGATCCGCACATACCCGGCGACAGCTCCCGCCCGATGCGCGTGCATGGTGCCGACCGGCACGGCTTTGAACTGGCGATAGCCCAGCGGATCAGCGACCGCTTCGGCTGGCCGCTGGAATTGCAGACGCGGGTCGGAGAGGAGAACATCGCCCGCATCCGTTTCCCGCATCCGCTGCCGGTCGAGACGACCGCCAGCGCCTGACCACCGGAGCGCACGGATGCGCCCCTGCACAAGGGTCAGCCGGCTTTCAGTGCCGGGTCCACGCTGAATGCGCAACCGGTCCTGGCCTTCACGTCGGCGAGGCTCACGCCGTCGTTGAGTTCGATCAGCACCAGCCCCTCGCCCTTGTTGACCCTGAACACGCACAGGTCGGTGATGATCAGGTCGACCACCTGCTTGCCGGTCAACGGCAGTTCGCATTCGGTGCGGATTTTCGGTGTGCCGTCTTTCGCGTTGTGCTCCATCAGCACCACTACGCGCTTGACACCGCTGACCAGATCCATCGCGCCGCCCGGACCTTTCACCATCTTGCCCGGCACCATCCAGTTCGCCAGATCGCCGTGCGCGGAGACTTCCAGGCCGCCGAGGATCGACAGGTCGATATGGCCGCCGCGGATCATCGCGAACGACTCGGCGCTGGAGAAGAAGCTCGAGCCGGGCAGGGTGGTGATGGTCTGCTTGCCGGCGTTGATCAGGTCAGGATCGATGTTGTCTTCGCTCGGGAACGGACCGATGCCGAGCAGGCCGTTCTCCGATTGCAAAGTGACATTGACGCCGTCGGGAATGTAGTTCGCCACCATCGTCGGAATGCCGATGCCGAGGTTCACGTAGAAACCGTCCTGCAGTTCCTGCGCGGCACGTTTGGCCATCGCCACGCGGATCGGACTCTCCTTGCCGCCGACCACGCCGGCGATGGTGCGGAACTCGATCCGCTTCTCGTATTTCGCGCCCTGCACGATGCGGTCGACGTAGATGCCCGGCACATGCACGCCATCGGGATCGATCGAGCCGACCGGTACCAGCTCCTCCACCTCGGCCACGCAGATCTTGCCGCAGGTGGCGATCATCGGATTGAAGTTGCGCGCAGTCTCGTGGAACACCAGGTTGCCATGCGCGTCGCCCTTCCAGGCCTTCACGATCGACAGGTCGGCATGGATCGCTTCTTCCAGCACATATTCCTTGTCGCCGAAGCGCCTGGTTTCCTTGCCCTCGGCGAGTTTGGTACCGAAGCCGGTGCGCGTATAGAAGCCGGGGATGCCGGCGCCGCCGGCGCGCAGCTTCTCGGCCAGCGTGCCCTGCGGTGTGAGGTGCAGTTCCAGCTCGCCGGCCAGCACCTGCCGCTCGAATTCCTTGTTCTCGCCCACGTAGGATGCGAACACGCGTTTCACCTGATGCGTCTTCAGCAACGGGCCCATGCCGAAATCGTCCACGCCGGCATTGTTGCCGACGATGGTCAGCCCCTTGGTGCCGGCTTCCAGCAGCGCGCCGATCAGGTTCTCGGGAATGCCGCACAGGCCGAAGCCGCCCGCAGCGATCGTCATGCCATCGACCAGCAGTCCATCAAGAGCTTTCGCGGCGCTTGGGTAAACCTTGTTCATTGCCGTGCCTTCCTGCAGGGAGAGTCAGCTGCCAAGGATACGATGGATTGGCTGCGCTGCGCCTTGTACCAAGGTCGCAGGCCCGCTTCCGTGCGGGAAGCTCGGGCTTGACGTGAGTATTTACACATGTAAACATCATTTCACTTACACGCGTAAACGGTAACTCAAGATGATCAGCGAAGCGGAAGCGGTGGTGATGGATGTGTTATGGCGCGAGGCGCCGCGCACAGCCGAAGAGATCCTCGCCGAGGTGGGTCCGGCGCAGAACTGGCAGGAGGGCACGGTGAAATCCCTGCTCAACCGCCTGCTTCGCAAGAAGGCAGTACACGCCGAGCGCGACGGGCGCCGCTATCTCTACAGGCCGCTGCTGAAGCGCGAGCAGTACGTCCAGCAGGAGAGCAAGGGTCTGCTCGACCGCCTGTTCGGTGGTCGCGTCGCACCACTGGTCGCGCACTTCTCCGAACAGCGCAAGCTGTCGAAGAAGGACATCGCCGAACTGCGCAAGCTGCTCAAGGAACTCGACGATGAGCAGTCTTGAGCTGATGACGGTGGACGGGATCGGACGCGGCTGGTTGCTGATCCTCGCGTTCACTGCCGCCGTGCTTGTCGTGGTCGCGTTGCGCAAGCTGTGCCGCCGACTGTTCGGTGCCGAGTGTGCCTTTCAGCTGTGGTCGCTGGTGCCCTTGGCGGTGCTGGCCAGCCAGTTGCCGCATACCGCCAGTACGAGTCGCACGGCACCTTCTGCGCTGATGTACATGATCAGCTCGGTAGCCGCTGCGCTGCCATCCAATGCCGATACGTCCGCTGGGATCGGCTGGCGCAGCTGGATCATGTTGGTCTGGTGCATAGGCATGGCGATTGCTCTGGTGACGGCGGTATTCGCGCAGTGGCGCTATCGCAATCGCCTGCGTGACGCTGCTTCAATGACCAGCGTGTCCTCGCGCTGGCCAGTGCTGCGTGCCACCAGCGCAGATATCGGGCCGGCGCTGGTCGGCGCCTGGCGAGTCCGTATCGTGCTGCCCGCCGATTTCGAACGTCGCTACGACGCCACCGAGCGAGCGCTGATCCTTGCCCACGAAGCGATGCATGCGCGACGACGCGATGGTTGGTGGTGCCTGCTGGCGCAGGTCGTCGTGGCGTTGTTCTGGTTCCATCCGCTGGCGTGGTGGGCGATCTGCGCACTGCGCCACGACCAGGAACTGGCCTGCGACGCCGCCGTGCAGCGCGAGCACGGTGCCCAGCGGCGCAGCTATGCGAATGCGATGTTGAAAACCCAGTCGGCGCGGTTTGCGCTGCCGGTGGGTTGCCTCTGGTCACCTCGTCATCCCCTCACGGAGCGTATTGCCATGTTGAAAATGCCTTCACCAAACCGCCGGCGTCGAAACGCCGGCATGATCGTCGGCTTCGCGCTAGCCATCGTCGTCGCTGGTTCGGTGTATGCCGCCAGCACGCAGCCAGCTTCGCACGCGATCCAGAAAATGCAGGGCGCGGAATACCAGTTGGACATGACGATCGATGGATCGACCGATGACGGTCACAAGCGTCATGCGGATGCGGCGGCCTTCGCGTTGTGCATGGGCCCAGGCGCGACGGTGATGTCAAACGTGGGAGCGCTGAAGGTGGAAGCGACCACCTTGCCCGCGGAAAAGGGTCAGGTGCGCATCGACCTCGCGGTGACCAACGTCGGCATCTCGCCGCCCGTGCACAGCCAGTTGCACGGGGCGCTTGGCAAGACACTGCATGCCACGGGTACCGGCGCGGATGGCAAGCATACGTACACCGTCGACGTCACCCCGCAAGCCGGCTGTCCAGCGCGCGTGCTTGCTGAAGCCTCTCCGGTGAAGGTTACCGAGCACATCACCAACGGTACGGCGCGTGCCGTGGCGGAATCGATAGCGGCGAAGGCGGGCTGGACGCTCGTCAACCCGGACGTGCTGGGCAATGCGCTGGTTACGCTGTCCTTCAACGAGATGTCTGCAGGCACGGCGCTGCAGCGGGTGGCGGATCTTGCTGACAAGAAGCTGGTGCTGGACGGCAAGCAGGTGCGTTTCGAGAATAAGTGACCTGTGCGGTTGGCTATACTCTGGCCAGTCCATCGGGAGAGTGAAGTGAAGTCGTGCAGCTTGTTCGTCGCCGTTGCCATCTTTGGAATCACCAGCATGAGCCACGCCGCCGTCTCGCCCGTGCTGGTGATCCACGGAGGCGCTGGTGTGATCAGGCGCGACATGACGCCGGCCAGGGAAAAGGCGGTGCGTGCTGCGATGACGCAGGCGCTGCAGAGCGGCTATGCCCAGCTGAAGGCGGGCAAGCCGGCGCTGGATGCGGTGGCTGCGGCGATCACCGTGCTGGAGGACGACGCGAACTTCAACGCGGGCAAGGGCTCCGTATTCACCCACGACGGCAAGAACGAACTGGATGCGGCGATCATGGATGGCAACACGTTGCGCGCCGGTTCGGTGGCAGGTGTACGGCGGATCAGGAATCCGATCCTGCTGGCGCGCGCAGTGATGGAGAAGACGCCGCATGTGATGTTGTCCGGCGATGGTGCCGAGGCATTCGCGCAGAGCATCGGCATGCCGCTGGTCGATCCAGCGTATTTCCGTACCGAGGAACGCTGGCAGCAATTGCAGAAGGCGCTCAAGGAGGACGCGGCGAAGCAGCCGCATGCGGACGTCGAGACGGCCAAACATTTCGGTACGGTCGGAGCGGTGGCGCTGGATGCGCAAGGTCATCTTGCCGCCGGCACGTCAACCGGCGGCATGACCGACAAACGCTGGGGCCGCATCGGCGATTCGCCGATCATCGGCGCCGGCACCTACGCGAATTCCGGCTGTGCGGTATCCGCCACGGGTTGGGGCGAGTTCTACATCCGCACGGTGGCCGCCCACGAGATCTGCATGAAGGTCACCCAGATGCGTGTGCCGCTGAAGCGTGCCGCCGCCGAGGTGATCAACCAGGAAATTCCCTCGATGGGCGGCAACGGCGGTGCGATCGCGCTGGACGCGGAAGGCCACATCTCGATCCCGTTCAACACCGACGGCATGTATCGCGGCTGGATCGGTGCCGATGGTGTGCCGCACGTGGCGCTCTATGGCGACGAGGACGATGGCACGGCGGAATTGCCGGCACCGGGCGACAGCTCGGAATATCCCGGCGTCTAGCGCAGCTTTTGCAGTTGCGCCGGCGTCAACGCACCGCTGATGCCCACTCGGCTGCCATCGGCGCGGATCACCAGCACCCGCGGTGTCTCGCCGCCCCAGCTCGAGTCGAGCAGGAAGTTGATCTGTTCGGGTGAGGCTTCGGCATAGGCATAGGCCGGGTAACCGGTCATCTGCATGCTGCGCAGGCGCGCTTCGATCGCCTCGTGTTGCCCGGCGCTGTCGGTGGTCACCGTGAGCAGTTCGATCTCGTGCGGGTGCGCGCGCTGCAAGGCGGCGAGAGCTTCGAGGTTCGGTTCGCAATAAGCGCAGTCGAGTGCCCACAGCGCGATGATCCGTTCGCCATGCGCCGGTGGCTGCAGCAGAGCAGGCACCTCGGCCGCAGTCAACGGTTTCAGCGAACCGGCCATGGCGACGGTCGGCAGCAATAGAACGAGTGCCAGCAGCAGGCGCTTCATCGCGGCATCTCGATCAGGCGAAAGCCGGCCGCGGTGTTCCATGCCACGAAGGCGCGTCCCTGTTTCTGCAGCAACTGGGGCGATCCGACCGCGCCATTGTTGCGGGCGATCTCGTGCGGAGCATCAAAGTGCGCGCCGTTGTCGTTCGAGCGACGCAGCATCAGTGCGTTACCGTGCGCATCGACCTGGTTCCACACCACCCACAGCGTGCGCTTGTGCACGGCAATGTCGGCATGGCTGGCGCCCGCCGTGGCGATCGCCAACGGGTGTTGCGGCGCGTGGCCGAGGTCGAGCTGGCCGTACCAGATCGTCGGCTTGCCCTTGGCTTCGTACCACACCGCATGACGGACGCCGTCGCTGCCGATCGCCAGGCCGGGGCCATGATGTGGGCAGCCGGCAATCTGCCAGTCGCTGAAGGTGGCGCGCTCGAGCTGGCTGGCCTGGCCGTCCGTGCGCAGCACGGCATAGGCGTGGTCGCGGATGTTGTCGCCGTAGATATTGCGGAAGAACGTGGCGATTCTGCCGTCGGGCAGGCGCGCCAGCGCGATGCGGCAACATTCGCAGCTCTGGTCGACCAGCTTGCGCTCGGGCACGAAGCTGGCGCCACCGTCATCGGACCAGCTGTAGTACACCGCCGCGCCCAGGTACGGCTTGCTCTGCGCCGTGGCGGCGATCAGGTCGCGCTTGTCGATCCACGCGATCACGATGCGGCCGTTGCCGTCCACCGCCAGCGCATCGAAGCGATGGGTGATCTCGGCGTGGTCGTGGTGCACGGTCAGCGGCTTGCTGAAGTGTTCGCCGCGATCCAGTGAACGGGCGAAGCGCACGAAGCCGGTCCATGGTTTCGCGCGCGGCTGCGACCAGCTCACATACAGTTCGTCGTGCGGACCGAACGCGATCTTCGGGCGGTTCTCGCCCTCGGCGTAGATCGGTTCGGCGATGGCGTTCACTTCGACCGGCACGCTCAGCGTGCGACCGTCGTCGTCGGAATGGCGCAGGCGCACGTGGTCATCCGCTGCGTCAACCAGGTACAGCCGGCCATGGCTGTCGAATGCCGCGCTGGCGCCCAGCTCGGGACCTTTCGGCATGTCCACCGACATGCCTTCGTGCGCGAGCAGCGCTGGCGAGAGCAGGCAGAGCAGGATGATCAGCAGACGGCGCATCAGGTTCCCTCGGTTGAGCTTTTCTCCTCCCCTGCAAAGCAGGGGAGGAGAAAAGCTGCATGATTCACAACTCCCAACGCAGTTCGCCGAACCAGGTGCGGCCGGCGTAGGGATGGTAGACCCAGTACGTCGCGTTGGTGAGGTTGTCGACGCCGAGCGCGGCAGTCCAGCCTGGCGCGAATTTCCAGCGCAGCTTCGCGTCGGCAACGGTGAAGCTGCTCACCGCGCCATAGGTGTTGACGTAGTCGCTGTTGTCCAGCGTGCCGTATTGACGGCCGGAGTGACGGATGCCGAGCGAGGCGTCCCATTGCGGCGCGAAGCGGTAGTCGGCGAACACGCTGGCGCGGACCTTCGGCATGCGCGGGAAGTATTTGCCGTTGGCCAGCGGGTATTGACGATCAGTTAGCGTCTTCGCATCGTTGAACGCGAGGCTGGCCTGCAGGTCGAGTCCCTCCGTCCACACGTCGGTGAGGCCGAGCTCACCTTCGATACCGCAACTGCGCACCTTGCCGATGTTCTGCACGCTGGTGACGGTGGGGGTGACGGTGATGTCGGTCTGCGCGTACAGCGAATCGGCGATGCGGTCCTGGTACACCGAGACGCGCCAGTGACCCTGGCTCAGGCGGCGGCTCAGTGTGAGATCGGTGGATTCGTCGCGCTCGGGCTTGAGTGCGGGATTGTTGTTGACGATCGCGTTGGCCGAGATGGTGCCCTGGAACAGCTCGGTGACGGTCGGGTAGCGCACCGCCTTGCCATGCGCCAGGCGCAGTTCCCAGCCGTCGGCAAGATCCCAGCTCAACGCGGCCTTCGGCGAGAAATCGGTGCGCTGCCGATCAGCGTAGTGCAGCGTGCTGCTGGCATTGCCGAGCAGGCCGCCGTAGGCACGCCATTGCTCCAGCCGTCCGCCCAGGGTCAGCGCCCACGCATCGGCAAAGCTCCACACGTCCTGCAGATACGCCGCACGGGTCTGGCTGCGTCCGGCGAATGCGCTGACCGGTGTGCCGTCGGCATCGCCGAGCCAGTTGCTGGCGTTGCGCACACGGGTGTCGAGCACGTAGCGGTCGCCGTGCACGCCGACGTACAGCATGTGCCGATCGCCGAGCGGGCCGGAGCTGCGCAGGTCGAACGTGTCCCAGCCCGAGCCGGCCTTGTTCGCGATGGTGCCGGGGCCGCCGATCGGCGCACCGGGTTCGGCCCGGCTCGCGGTGGCGGCCTGCGAACGCAGGAAGTCGTAGTGACTGGCCACCGCGGTCCAGCGCCAGTCGTTGTCCAGATGGCCATTCAACTCGATGCCATACAGCATGTGCGTATCGCCGGCGGCGGTGGGGGTCAGGCCGCTGGTCGGCAGGGTCCAGGTCTGTCCGGCGGCATTGATCGCACCCCTGCTGACGGGCTCGCCGGCAGCATCACGGATCAGGCTGCGGGTGCGATCCTCGGCGCGGTTGTGCCACCAGCCGACGGTGAACAGCGCGGCGATCTGTTCGGTCACGTCGACGCCGATCTTCAGCTTGGCCTGGGTCTGCATCGTGTGCTCGATACTGTTGGCGCCGTAGACCAGTCGCGGCGTGCCGTTCGGGTTGCGGTCGAGCGTGGCGCCGCTCACCGGTACGGCGATGGCCGGGTTGCCACCGGCCTTGGCCGTGGCGTATTGCAGCGGCTGGCCATCGTTGTCGAGCCGGTTCAATTCGAGCAGCCAGCTCCAGCGGCCCTGCTTGTCGCCCAGCGTGGCAGCGAGCTGGTGGCCGTTGTAATGGCCGCCGGCACCGTAGGCATCGTGGAAATCCTGGCTGAAGAACTGCGTGCTGGCGCTGGCGGTCAGCCGCTGCGGCAAGACGGTGTGGATCAACACGGTGGTGCCCAGCGAATTGCCCGGATACAGCGCGGAATACGGTCCGTACAGGATGTCGACTGCACCGATTTCCTCGGGCGCCACCATGCCCCAGCGCGGGGCGCCGTCGTAGCCGTTGGTCATCAGGTTGGAGAGCAGCAGGCCGTCGGCATAGACCAGGCTGCGCGCACTCTGCAGGGTGCCGGCATTGCGGCCGCTGATCACTGCATTCGGATCGCCGATATAGCGCTTGCGCACCATCATGTTCGGCACGTACTTCAACGCGTCGGCGCTTTCGGTGACGTTTTGCTGCTGCAGTTGCGTGCGGCTCACGCGCACCTGCACGCTCGGTGTTTCCATCACCCCGGTATCGCTGGCATGCACCGAGACCGGCGCCAGGGTGGTGGTTGCGGATGCGGGGTCGGCAGCCAGCAGCGGGGCGCTGGACACGGCAAACGCGACAGCGCAAAGGCGGGGCAGGAGGGTGTTCAAGCAATACTCTGGACGGGGGTCTAGGGTTGCAAGCATAGTCCGCCGTCACGCGCGCAACAGATGGCGCGTTGTCGCAGCAGAGGAGTACCGGCGCAGGTACAACGGCATCGCCCGGCATGCATGGGATGCCGATCAGCGATGAAAGGTGCCCGCCGACCTTGCGACGGCGGGCGAGCAGTGGATCAGTCGTCCCGTTCGGGCCGTTCGCGTACCGGGTGCTTGCTCAATTTGCGCTGCAGGGTGCGGCGGTGCATGCCGAGCCGGCGCGCGGTCTCGGAGATGTTGCCGTCGCATTCGGTCAGTACGCGCTGGATGTGTTCCCACTCCAGCCGGCGCAGTGCCAGCGGCTGCTCGGGCGCATCCGGTGGATCGCTGTCTTCGCTGTCGTTGTCGCCATCGAGCAACGCGCGTACCACGGCATCGGCATCGACCGGCTTGGCCAGGTAATCGTGGGCGCCGCGCTTGATCGCTTCCACCGCGGTGGCGATCGAGGCGTAACCGGTCAGCAGCAGCACGCGCAGGTCCGGCACCAAGGTATGCAGTTCGGGAATCAGGCGCAGGCCGTTGTCTTCGCCCAGCTTCAGGTCGAGCACGCAATAGCGCGGCTGATGCCGGCGGGTCAGCGCGCGGGCTTCGTCGAAAGTGCTCGCGGTGATGACCTCGAAGCCACGCGAGCCGAGCGCTCGCGCCAGCACGCGCAGGAAGGTGGTGTCGTCGTCGACCAGCAGCAACGGACGTGCTGTGGCAGCGTGGGGCAACTCGGTCATTGCAGTGTTTCCTGAAAGTGGAGCAAAGCCCATTCTTGCCGGAAGCGCGGATGCGTGCACGGCGGCTGGCGGGTCATTTTTCGGCGATCACCGCCAATGGCAGGCGCAGACGTACTTCCGCGCCGTGGTCGGTGTTGCGGGCAATCATTTCGCCATTGAGGCGTTCGGCGGTGGCTTCGGCAAGGGCCAGACCGATGCCGAGGCCGCCCTGCTTCTGCGAATAGCCGAGCAGGGTCGGATCGCCGGTGGCGCCAAAACCGGGGCCGTGATCGCGCACGCTCAACTGCAGCCAGCCGCCATCGCGCGATACCTGCAGCACCACTGCCTGCGAGTGGCGGCTGGTCGAGGCTTCGACAGCATTGTTGAGCAGATTGAGCAGCGCATGGCGCAGGCCCGGCGGCGTACGCAGCACGGTCTTCGCGGTGGCCCCGTCGAGTTCCAGGGTCAACTCGGCTTCGGGTCGCAGCAACTGGAAGCGTTCCAGGCAGCCGTGAATGAACTCGGCCACGCTAAGCCGTTCCGGTTCCTGCGACAACTGAGCCTTGCCGAACGCGACCATCTCGCGAAGGATCGTGCGGCAGCGATCCACCTGACCCTCCAGCAGCGCCAGATCTTCGGCAAGTGACGTATCGCCGACATGCTCGCGGCGCAGCTCCGGCAGCAACGTGCGCATCGTCGACAGCGGCGTGTTGAGCTCGTGCGCGGCGCCGGCGGCCTGGGTGGCAATCGCCAGGATGCCCTCGTCGCGCAGCGCGCGCTCGCGCACCCGCTGCACTTCCAGTTGCTGCACGCGTAACGCGTGCGCCAGTCGGTTGATGAAGAAGCCCAGCAGCAGCGCACTGATCACGAAGTTCACGGCCATGCCGGCCACGTGCAGCGAGAAGCCGCCGCGTAGCTCACCGTGCATCGGCATCGGCAACGGCACATGCCAGTACAGCAGGATCACATAGGCGACGCCGGCCAGCGCGGCTACCGCCAGGATCGCGCGCACCGACAGCGCCGCCGCGCTCAGCGCGATGGGCACCAGCAGCAGGGTGATGAACGGATTGCTGGCGCCGCCGGTGAAATACAGCAGGTAGCCGAGTACCAGCGTGTCGGCGGTGATGTGGCCGATGGTTTCCCATTCGCGTACCGGCCATGGCTGGCGGAGCCGCCACGCGGTGAACACGGAGAACACCGCGAGCAGGCCGATGCCGACCAGCAGCGGCAGCAACGGGATCTGCAGTTGCATCCACCACGCGCAGACCAGCACGGCCACGCTCTGTCCGGCGATCGCACACAGACGCAGCCATGCCAGCGTTCGTGTCAGTGCGAAGGGACCAATGCGCTGGGCGGGCCGGTGTGGCATGTCGATCATCGGAGCTTGCATGACGTGCAATGAACCCGCCACGCGTGGCGCGTCGGGTTCCATCGCGTCAGGACTGCGTGTTGAATTCCTCGCTGCGCACGGCCGGCAGCGGAGTGTGGTTGTTCGCGGGATCGGAATGGCTGGCCGACAGCTTGTTCATCAGCGGCAGCATGACCAGCGCGATCACCACGCAGGCGATGCCGACGAAACCGAGCTTGTTGAACAGGCTCACGTAGATCGTCAGCGACTGCACCGGATCGGTGATGTTGTCGGGGATATGTGCATAGTTGGCCACGATGCTGCCGAGGTACTGCGACAGGCCCACGGCCACGTAGTACGCGCCCATCATGAAGCCGCCCATGCGCGAAGGCACGTAGCGCGCGATCATCGCCAGGCCGAGTCCGCTGACCAGCAGCTCGCCCAGCGAATACCAGCCATAACCCCAGACCATCGTCCACGACGAGACCTGGCCGGCCACCGCCGCGCTTGCGCCCACGCCATACATGAAGAAACCCACGGCGACTGCGGCAAAACCCAGCGCGAACTTCAGTGCGATCGACGGATCCTTGCCGACCCGGCCGAGCGCGTTATAGGCGAACACCAGCACCGGGCTCAGGACAACGATCCAGATTGCGTTGAGGTTTTGGTACTGCTCGGGGATCCAGTTGAACAGGTGCATCCCGAATACGTTGAACGCCAGGTCCACGTTGTGCTGCGCGAACAGGTTCAGCGACGTCGCCATCTGCGAGTAGAAGATGAAGAAGAAGATCGTCTGCACGGTCAGCACCAATGCGGCGATCAGGCCGGCGCGCTCGCTTGGCTTGCTGCTGCGGATCAGGTGCGCGAACACGCCCAGGATCAGTACACCGGCGGCGTAGACGCAGACCTTCGCCACGGCCTGGCTATGGAGAATGAACGCGACGACGAAGATCAGCAGGAAGGCCGCACCGAAGACCGGCAGCGCACGACGCATGTTCATCGGCAGCTCGTCCGCGGGCGAGCCGATGTGCCGCAGCGCGCGACGCATGAACAGGTAATTGACCAGGCCCAGGATCAGGCCGATCGCACAGACGCCGAACGCGGTGTGCCAGCCCATCGAATCGCCGTAGCGCTTGCCGACGACGTCGCGAATCCACGGCGTGGCGGTCATCGAGATCATCGAGCCGATGTTCACCGCCATGTAGTAGATGGTGAAGGCGCTGTCGATCTTGGTGTCGTCGCCCTCGTAGATCTTGCGCACCAGGTTGCCGGCATTGGGCTTGAAGAAGCCGTTGCCGACCACGATGACGCCGAGCGCGAAATAGGTGAGGTTGGCCGGGGTTAGCAACGCCATCAGGCCGCTGCCGCCATCGGTCAGACCCAGCGCCTCTGGTGGAATCCACAGAATGCCGTAGCCGATCGCCAGCACCGTCGCGCCGATCAGCATGGTGCGGCGCGTACCGAGCAATTTGTCGCCAACCCAGCCACCGATCGCCGGTGTGGCGTAGATCAGCGCCGCCGCCGCGCCCCAGACCAGGTTGGCCTTGGTGTCGACGAAACCGAGCTTCTTCATCAGGAAGGTGACCATCAACACCTGCATGCCGTAGAAGCCGAAACGCTCCCACATCTCGATCATGAAGACGGTAGTGAAGGAGCGCGTCTGCGAGACGGGCGGGTTCTGGATTGCCATAACTCTTTTCCGTGGGATTCAAACTGTGGCGACGCCAAGGCGCCCCTGTGACATGCGAGCCTGAACGGATCACAACCGTCGAAGCGTAACCTATTCGCCATCAGGGTGTAGCTGCACTGCGGCATGGCGAAAGCCCGCGGTGCAGGTGCCTGCCAGCACCGGGGCGCCTGTGCCATGGCGTTGGCGGGCCGTTCGGGGGTGGCGCCTGTGGCATCATGGCCGCCTGAATCAGCCTGTTTGAAGGGAAGTTGCCGCCCATGCCGATCGTCGAGCTGCCGCCATCCGTTGCTGCCGTCATGGCCATTGCCGGGTCGCCGTTGCCGGCGGCCGCCTGAGGGCGCGTCGCGATGGCCGCCGAAGGTTTTCGTGGTCCCAAGCAGCTCTGGAACGCGTTCCAGTGGTCGATGAAGGGTTTCCGGGCGGCCTGGCGCCACGAGGCGTCGTTCCGGCTGGAAGCCTGTCTGGTGATCGTCCTGGTGCCGCTGGGCCTGTGGCTCGGTGACGGCGGTCTGGAAAAATTCGCGCTGATCGTGGCGCCGTTGCTGGTGCTGTCGGCCGAGCTGCTCAATTCGGCGATCGAGGCGGTGGTCGACAAGGTCAGTCCGGAATTCCACGAACTGGCCGGACGCGCCAAGGACATGGGTTCGGCGGCGGTGTTCGTGCTGCTGGTGATGGTGGCGTTGAGCTGGGCGCTGATTCTGGGGCCACGCCTTCTCGGCTGAGCGGCCGGCGTTCATTCCGAACAGAGACGATTGCACCGGACGGCATGGGATGATGGAATGATCTTCCACCGGATCGGAGCGAGCCCATGAAACTTCTGCGCAATCTCGTGCTGCTGTTGCTCGCCGTCAGCCTGACCGGCTGCGGTTACAACGCGATGCAGCGGCAGGATGAAGCGGTCAAGGCCGCCTGGTCCGAAGTGCTCAACCAGTACCAGCGCCGCGCCGATCTGGTGCCGAACCTGGTCAACACGGTCAAGGGCTATGCGCAGCACGAAGAGAAGGTCTTCGTCGAGGTGACCGAGGCCCGCGCCAAGGTCGGCAGCCTGCAGGTCAACGCGGATTCGCTCAACGACCCGCAGAAGCTGCAGCAGTTCCAGGCCGCGCAGGGCCAGTTGGGCAGCGCGCTGTCGCGCCTGATGGTGGTCAGCGAAAACTATCCGCAGCTCAAGGCCGATGGCCTGTTCCAGAACCTGCAGGCCCAGCTTGAGGGCACCGAGAATCGGGTCACCGTGGCGCGCAATCGCTATGTGCAGGCGGTGCAGCAGTACAACGAGATGATCCGCACCTTCCCGAACAACCTCACCGCCAAGATGTTCGGCTACAAGGTCAAGCCGAACTTCAGCGTGGACAACGAGAAGGCGATCTCCACCGCACCGACCGTCGACTTCGGCACCGGCACGCCGGCACCCGCCGCCTCGGCACATTGATGATGCTTCGGCGCTCGCTGCGCCTGTTGCTGATGTTGGCGATGGCGTTGCTGTCGCCGGCATTGCTGCATGCAGCCGATGCCGTACCGAAGCTGACCCGCCACGTCACCGATCTCACCGGCACGCTGACGGCACAGCAGGTCGATCAGCTGGATGCACAGCTGGTCGCGCTGGAGAAGACCAAGGGCTCGCAGTTGACCGTGCTGATGGTCGACAGCACGGCGGCGCAGGACATCGAAAGCTATTCGCTCGCGGTCGCCGAGGCGAACAAGGTCGGCCGCAAGGGTACCGACGACGGCGTGCTGCTGCTGGTCGCGAAGAACGATCGCCGCGTGCGTATCGAAGTGGGCTACGGCCTGGAAGGTGCGATTCCCGATGCGGCCACCGCGCGGATCATCCGCGAATACATCGCGCCGAAATTCCGTAGCAACGATTATTTCGGCGGCATCAGCGACGCGGTCGGCGCACTGACCCAGCTGATCAACGGCGAGGCCTTGCCACCACCGGTGCAGGGCCCATCCAGCAACGAACGCTCCGGCCCCGGCCTGCAGAACGGTCTGATGATCGGCGTGTTCGTGGCACTGTTCCTGCGCAGCATGCTGGGTCGGGCCACGCCCTGGATACGGGCGCCGCTGGGTGCGGTGCTGGTCGGCGGGCTGCTGTGGCTGCTGATCTCGATGGGTGCCGGCATCATCGGCGCGCTGGTCGGCGGCGTGCTGATGCTGTTGCCCGGCGGTGCCGGCCGTTCGATCGGTGGCGGCGGCTGGGGTGGCTTCGGCGGTGGTGGCTGGGGCGGCGGCAGTGGTGGCGGTGGCTTTGGCGGTGGCGGTTTCAGTGGTGGTGGCGGAAGCTTCGGCGGCGGTGGTTCGTCGGGGAGCTGGTGATGGCACGTATGCAGCGAATGCTGACCAATCTGTTCGGTGGCTGGTTTCAACTGCGCCACCGTTTCCCGGCTGCGCTGCTGGACGAGATGGCCGCGGCGATTGCCGCCGGCGAGCGCACGCATCTTGGCGAAGTCTGTTTCGCGATCGAATCACGACTGGCCCCGCTGGTCGTGCTGGAAGGCTTCGACGCGCCAGCCCGCGCACGCCAGGTATTCGCCCAGCTGCGCGTGTGGGATACCGAACACAACAGTGGCGTGTTGTTCTACGTACTGATGGCCGAGCATCGCATCGAGATCGTCGCGGACCGCGGCATCGCCGCACGGGTGACGCCGGCCGAATGGGATGCCATCTGCGTACGCATGCGCGAATGCTATGCCCGTGGACAATGGCGTGATGGCAGTCTCGAAGGCATCGCCGCGGCACATGCGCTGCTGGCCCGGCATTTCCCCGATAGCGACAACGCCAACCCGGATGAACTGCCGGATCGGCCGGTACTGCTGTAAGCCGCCTGTAGCTTTCTCATGGGAAAGCGCAAGCTTTCCGTAGCGGGCAAAAAAATGGCGGGCCACTGGCCCGCCATTCTTGTTTTGCCTGAAGCGATCGATCAGAACTTCTGGTTGTAACGCACGTACCAGAAACGGCCGATGTCGTACGACGGATTGGCGACGAAGCCGCTGTTACCGATCGAGTTGCTCGATGCGGTATAGAACAGCGGAGTCTTGCGATCGAACAGGTTGTTGGCGCCCAGCGAAATGGCGCCATTCCACGGAGTATTCCAACGCATCGAAAGATCGTTGAAGGCAATGCCACCGACCTGGCGCTTCGGCGTGATGCCCACACCCGGCGTGAAATAGTTCGGCAGACCGCACTCAGCACCGCCATTCAGATCGAACGAGCAGTCTTCCTTCAGGCCGGAGTAGTAACGCACGCCCCAGGTGGCGCCGAAGTTGCCATAGCTCCAGTCCAGACTGGCATTGGAGCGGACACGCCAGGTGGAGTACTGACCCACGTCATAGCTGATCGGGTAACCGGAACCGGGATTCAGGTTGTACTTGCTGACGTAGTTGGTATCCAGGCTGACCTTGAACTGACCGAACGACAGCTTTGGCAAACGGTAGGCGACGTTGAAGTCGTAGCCTTCGTTTTCCAGATGGCCGCGGTTGGTCAGCGTGTGGACCAGGTTGACCACCTGCCCCTGGCTGTCGCGCGAGAACTGACCGCATGCGGTCTGGATATTGCGCAGGTAGCAATCATTGAGCACGTCGTTGGACGAAACCGAGCTGATCAGGTTCTTGATGCGGATGTTGTACCAGTCCAGCGACAGGTTGAGGCCGTCGACATAGCTCGGGCTGTAGACAAGCCCAAGCGTCTTGCTGAGCGAGGTCTCGGGCTGGAGCTTCACGTTGGAGCCGGAGAGGAACGGCGTGGTGGACTGTGAGTCGACCGAATCGACCGGGAGGCCGGAAGAGTCAGTCTGATGGAAGTTCGCACCCAGGCCTGCTGCACGGCAGGCCGCGATCGCATTGGCGTTGCCGTTCGCCACGGCGCCAAAGGTGGCGTCGCAAGGATCGGTGTAGTTGTCGAAGGTTTGCGACTGGCCGCCGTACAGATCGTTGATGGTCGGCGAACGGAAGCCTTCCGAGATGCTGCCGCGCACCAACAGGTCATCGATCGGCTTCCACTGGATGCCGAACTTGCTGTTGGTGGTGTTGCCGAAGGTGCTGTACTTGGAGAAACGGCTGGCCAGATCGACCGACAGCAGCTTCGCACCCGGGAGGTCGACCAGCACGGGGATGTTCAACTCCGCGTAGGCTTCCTTGGTGTTGTACTTGCCCGACGAAGAGTCCGAGGCCAGGTCGGTGGAGTTGCCGGTCTGCGAGAAGCCGTCCGGACGGTTGTAGCCTGCCTCGCGACGGTATTCCACGCCGGCGGCGAACTGCATCATGCCGGCCGGCAGCTGGACCACATCGCCACCGATATTGGCGGCGAAACCGGTGGTCTGGGTGCCATACGTGCCATTGGTGTTGACGCCGATATAGTCGCGCATCTGCTGGGTCAGGCCACCCGCGCCAGACAGGATGTTCACCGGCGTGCAACCGGCGATCACGGCGCCCGGACTGCCGCACTTGACCACGCCATCGGTGTCCTTGAAGGACGGGCCAAGCGCCTTGGCGAGGTTCAGCAGGTTGTAGTTGCCCGTGCCGAAGATGTCGCCATGGTTCTTGTTGTAGAAGCCGCTGACGTCCCAGTTGAAGTTGCGCTCACCGATCTGGAATACGCCGTCGAGACCGGCGCCGACGCGGTAGGTCTTCAGCGTGTTCTTGGTCACGCGCGGTGTCTCGACGCCACGGCGCAGGAACTCGACGTCCTGCGGGGCGGCGTAGCCCTGCTGGCTGCCCAGCGGGTTGTAATAGCTGTCCTTGTCCAGCGCGACGCCCGTGTTGGAGGTGCCGATCGGATAACCGGCGACCTGGACGTTCGCCGTGCGCTCGGTGTAGGCCGCGTCGGCGTGGGCACTGATGTCGTTGGTGATCGCGTAAGTGGTCTTGCCGAACAGCGACTTACGCTTGGCACCGTTGAGCAGCATCATCTGCTGGTCGGCGTTGTATTTGTCGGCATTGGTGAAGGCGTGATAATTGCGGAGGTTGGTCGAATCGGCACCAGGGTTGAGCTTGATGGCGCCATCGGGGCCGTTCAGGATCAGGCCGCCCGGACCGAAGGAGGACAGGCCTTCCGTCGGATGACGCGGGCCCAGCGGGTAGCGCGAGAAGTCGCGATCGCTCGCCCATACCGGATCTTCCTTGGCATAGGTGCCGCTGAACACATAGGACAGCTTGCCGAGCTTGTTGCCCCAAGTGAAGTCGTACTGCTGCTGGGCTCCATCGCCCTTGCCAAACTGGCCGTAGTAGACATTGGCGTCACCGCCCTTGATGTCCGTACGGGTGATGATGTTGATCACGCCGGCGATCGCGTCGGAGCCATAGATGGCCGACGCGCCGTCCTTCAGGACATCGATGCGTTCGATGATCGAGGAGGGAATCGTGTCCAGATCGGTGAAGCCGTCTGCATTGGTACCCCAGCGGCGGCCATCCACCAGCACCAGCGTGCGGGAGGCGCCCAGGCCACGCAGTTCGACCGTGGAGCTGCCGGCGTAGGTATTGGAGGTCAGCACGGCGGAGCGGCTGTAGCTCGGCGAGCCGGCAGCGGTGATGTGGGAAAGGATGTCGCCAACGCTGACATATCCCTGTTTCAGGATCTCGGCGCGATCAATCGTAAACACCGGTTGTGCGGTTTCCATGTCCACGCTGCGAATGCGCGAACCGGTAACTGTGACCGTCTCAAGCTGCTTGGCCTGATCGGTGGCGGCATTGTCCTGGGCTGTGGAGGAGGGCGCGTCCTGCGCGGAAACTGTCCACGTCTGCAGCATCAACGCTGCCGTGATGGCGGCAGCGAGCAAGGTCTTCTGTTTCATGGGGTAAAACTCCGAACAAAAACAGCCACTGGCCAGCTGCAAAGCTGGTCATTCGGGCTCTTGGGACAGCGCGTCTCACCTGGGGTTAGGGCTACGCGCCACGGCATCGTCGTGCATGGGGGAATGACGATGTAACCCCGACGTTAAGTCAAAGCGCAATCAAACTGCAAGAAAAAACGTCGTGAAATTACGATTCTGCCTTATGAGACGCACAGAATCACAGTGGTGCATGCGCCGCAGAAGCTGAAAAGAAGAAGGCGCCGAAGCGCCTTCAAGGGTTTCTCTGTATTGCACGCGTCAAGGCGCGGCGTTGCCGGGGCCGATGTGCTTGGCAATGAAAGTCTGCAACAGATTGTAGAACTCGATGTTGTTCTTCTCGTCGTAGAAACCGTGACCTTCGCCGGGCTTGCTCAGCCATTCGTATGGCTTGTGCGCGGCATCGAGCGCGGCGCGCATCGCCTTGGCCTGCGCGAACGGCGCGCGCTTGTCGTCCTCACCGTGGATCAACAGCACCGGCACGTCGATCTTGTCGGCCAGCTTGTCGGGCGAGTTGGCGGCGAGATCGGCATCGTCCTTGCCGATGACCGTGTTCAGATAGCTGCGGCCGGACTTGCTTGTTTTGATGTCGCCCTTCTTGTACATCATGGCCAGGTCGTAGATGCCGGCGTAGCCGACCGCGCACTTGAACATGCCCGGTGCGCGGATCGTGGTCATCATCGCCGAGTAACCGCCGAAGCTGCCGCCGTAGACGCAGACGCGCTTGGGATCGGCATAGTTCTCGGCGATGGCCCACTTCACGCCGTCGATCAGATCCTGCTGGATACGGGTGCCCCATTTCAGGTAGCCGGCTTCCTGGAAGTCCTCGCCGCGGCCGCTGGAACCGCGGTAGTTCACCTGCAGCACCAGATAGCCGCGGCTGGCGAGGAACTGGGCGTCGTTGTCGTAGTCCCAGTTGTCCCGTATGCCGATCGGGCCGCCGTGCGGCAACAGGATCATCGGCAGGTTGGCCAGGTTGGTGCCGTTCGGAATCGTCAGGATCGCCTCCAGATCCATGCCGTCACTGGCCTTGAAGTGCAGCGGGCGGCGCTCGGCCATCTTTGCTGGATCGATCCACGGCTCCGCGGCAAACAACTTGGCCACCTTGTACGTGTGCGTGTCGATCAGGTAGTAGGTACCCGGATCGCGGTCGCTGTTGACCGAGAACAGCAGCTTGCCGCCATCCTCGCTGAAGTCGACGAAATGGACGTAGCTGCCGGGGAATTTCAGGCCCAGTGCGCGATGCAGTTTTGCCGCGGGCAGATTCGGATCGATATAGGTGAATGTCGGCAGACCGGTGGCCGGCACCGTGGCGAACGGCTGGTTCGGAAACGGCGTCCATTCGACGTTGCCGATACTGCTGAAGCTGTCACTGGCGAGCACCTTGCGGTTGCCCCCGTTCTCGTCCTGTTCCACCAGTTCGGTAGGGCCGCCGCCAGCATTGTATTCGGCGTAGATGCGTTGTTTGTCCGGGGCGAAAGAGCGCGGCGTAAAGCTGCCGCCGACCTGGGCGGACGTCATCTTGGCCCAGCCCGCTGCCTGCTGGTGATAGACGACATAGTCGTAGTCGTCATTGCGCCCATAGGCAAAGTGGGCCTTGCCATCGTCGCCGACCATGAAACTCATGCCGCCTACTCCGATCTGGCCAATCAGATGGCGGGTGTTCTTGCTCGCGTCAACGTCGTACAGCGTGCTGGAGTCGGTGTTCTCCCAGCTTTGTGTAGCCATGTAGAAATGACCATTGACCGGCTGCGGCATGCCCTCGACGAAACCCCAGCCACGATCGGTGCCGCGCGTGGCCCCGCGCGAACCGTACTTCACACTATCGTAGCCGTAGAGATAATCCTGATGCTTGCCATTCAAGTCTGTGGCGATCAACTCGCCGGTTAACCAAGGCTTGTCGATCGAGCCAAACTGTTTGCCTTTTTCCACTACGAGACGGGTGTTGCTGACCCAGGTAATCCCGGCTGCCAACTCGTATTTGGGCAATCGCAACACGTTCACCGGCTGCGTCATGTCGTCCACCTTGTAGATGGCCAGCATGTGCGAGTCGCCGTCGGGGTCGTTCATATTCACGGCAAGATACTCACCATTCGGAGAGAGCCGCGGCATCGTCAACAGCGGGTGGTGCGCAAAATCTTCCACCGGAATCAGATCGGCCGCTGCGACGGCCGCAGGCAGCAGCAGGCAGGCAGCGGACAGCATGGTCCGCGCAAAACGGTAAGACATCGGTTTTCCCCCTGACACGCTCCGTGTGGTGAGCCAACTCGTCTGGAGCGCGACGGCATGGCTGGATGCGGACATCCCTGGCGATGTAACGACGCTTGCCTGGCTCCCGTTCCCCCCGGTACAGGCAACGTCTGCCAACGATTCTAGCGCTCGCGCGGGCGCGATCGAAAGAGGTGCTGACGCCAGGCATTCCGGGCCCGCTACACTTGGTCTTTGCCAGCCAGTCTTGTCCCCATGTCCCAGCCTTTTGTCGTCGATATCAATCCGGTTGCCTTCCAGCTCGGTCCGATCCAGGTGCACTGGTACGGACTGATGTACCTGCTCGGTTTTTTCTTTGTCGCCGTGCTGGGCGAATACCGACGCCGGCGCGGACGTCTGCCGGTCAACCGTGATGCGCTAGGCGACCTGCTGTTCTACGGCATGCTGGGCGTCATCGTGGGCGGACGCGTGTGGTACATGCTGTTCTACGCCGACATCGACTGGATCTGGACTGCGCCGCAGACGCTGTTCAAGGTGTGGGATGGCGGCATGAGTTTTCACGGCGGCCTGCTCGGCGTGCTGGCGGCTGGCTGGTGGTGGTCACGTCGGCACAAGCTGCATTTCTTCGATACGGTCGATTTCGTGGCGCCGCTGGTGCCGCTCGGGCTCGGCCTTGGCCGGCTCGGCAACTTCATCAACGGCGAACTGTGGGGCAAGCCCAGCGACGTGGCGTGGGCGATGATCTTTCCGCACGCGCCGGATCGGCTGCCACGGCATCCCTCGCAGTTGTACGAAATGTTGCTGGAAGGCCTGGTGATGTTCGTGGTGCTGTGGCTGGTGTCGCTGAGGCCGCGGCCGCGTTACCTGGTTTCCGGCCTGTTCGCGCTGCTGTATGGCTGCTTCCGTTTCGCGGTGGAATTCGTGCGCGTGCCCGATGCGCAGCTCGGCTACCTGTTCGGCACGCAGTGGGTGACGATGGGGCAGATGCAGTCGTTGCCGTTGATCGCGATCGGACTGGTGTTGATCGCGCTGTCGCGAAGGGCGCCGACGCTGCCGCTCGCAACCGTTGCCGCGAAGGCCTGAAGCATGCGCGCCTATCTCGATCTGCTCCGTCATGTACTCGATCACGGTACCGAAAAGACCGACCGCACCGGCACCGGCACGCGCAGCGTGTTCGGCTGGCAGTTGCGCTTCGATCTCGACCAGGGCTTCCCGCTGGTCACCACCAAGAAGCTGCATCTGAAATCGATCGTGCACGAGCTGATCTGGTTTCTGCGCGGCGACACCAACATCGCCTACCTGAAAGAACACGGCGTGCGCATCTGGGACGAGTGGGCCGATGCGAACGGCGATCTCGGCCCGGTCTATGGCCGGCAATGGCGCGCGTGGCCGACCGCCGATGGCGGTGTGATCGACCAGATCTCATGGGTGATCGACGAGATCAAGCGCAACCCGGATTCGCGCCGCCTGATCGTCAGTGCGTGGAACGTGGGTGAGTTGTCGAAGATGGCCTTGCTGCCATGCCACAGCCTGTTCCAGTTCTACGTTGCCGAGGGCAAGTTGAGTTGCCAGCTGTACCAGCGTTCGGGCGACATCTTCCTCGGCGTGCCGTTCAACATCGCCAGCTACGCACTGCTTACCCATATGGTCGCGCAGGTCTGCGGACTGGGTGTGGGTGACTTCGTGCACACCCTGGGGGACGCGCATCTGTACAACAATCACGTGGAGCAGGCGCGACTGCAGCTGAGCCGTGAGGCGCGACCGCTGCCGCAATTGAAGCTCAATCCAGAGGTGCGCTCGATCTTCGATTTCCGCTATGAGGACATCGTGATCGAGGGTTACCAGCCGCACCCGGCCATCAAGGCCGAGGTGGCTGTCTAGGCGCACGTCGACGTGCGCGGAACGGCCTTCAGCGGATCCTTCCGCAACGATCTGCGCGGCGCCGCGGTCGTCGCATCCTGCTAAGATTCCCCGCCAAGGCGGCGCCATCTGCAGGCGCAGGCCACCGCACTGATCCAGCCTTCAAGGACCCGTTATGGCTATTTCGCTGATTGCCGCGCTCGACGAAAATTTTGCCATTGGCCGCAAGGGGCAATTGCCCTGGCATCTGCCCGATGACCTGCGCTGGTTCAAGCAACTGACCACCGGCAAGAACGTGTTGATGGGCTACAACACCGCCGTGTCGATTGGTCGCGCGTTGCCGGACCGGGTCAACCTGGTGCTGTCGCGGCGGCATGAGGCACCGTTCCCCGGCCAGATCACCGTGCGTTCGGTGGAAGAGGCGCAGGCCCGCACCGACAACACGGGCCTGATGGTGATCGGCGGCGGCATGGTGTTCTCTGAAGCGTTGCCACGCGCCCGCCGGATGTATCTGACCTGGGTCAGCACTGCGATCGATGGTGCCGACACGTTCTTCCCCGGCATACATTTCAGCGACTGGACCGAGGTATCGCGCGTGCATCACAAGGCCGATGCCGAACACGCCTACGATTTCGACATGGTTGAATACCTGCGCAACAGCTGATGCCCACATCTGCAGCGCCGAAGCCGGTCATGCACGTGATGGCTGCGGTCATGCATGACGCTGAAGGACGCGTGCTGCTGGCGCAGCGACCGGCCGGCAAGCACCTGGCCGGCATGTGGGAGTTCCCCGGCGGCAAGCTTGAACCGGGCGAAACACCGCTGGCGGCGCTGACGCGCGAACTCCACGAAGAGCTCGGCGTCACCTTGCAACACGCCGAGCCGCTGATCCGGGTGCCGTGCCATCACGTCGAGCGCGAGCTGTTGCTGGATACCTGGCAGACCGATCAGTGGGATGGCGTGCCGCAATCGCTGGAAGGACAGGCGTTGCTGTGGTGGCTGCCGGCGCAGGTCGATCCGGCGATGCTGGCCCCGGCCGATCGGGCGATCCTGCAGGCCGTGCGGCTGCCTCATTGTTATCAAATCACTCCGGCGGAAGTGCGTCCGGATCAACGCGGCATCTGGTTCGAGCGCATCGGCCACGCGATCCAGCACGGCGCACAACTGGTGCAACTGCACTTGCCGTTATGGCCGCGCGAGCTCGTGCGTGGACTGGCCGCGGCCCTGTTGCCACTGGCCCGCCGGCATGGCGTCCAATTGCTGCTCAATGGCGATATCGACGGCGCGCTGACATTGGGCATCGGTGTGCAACTCAAGAGCGCACAACTGGCAGCCTTGTCCGAGCGCCCGCTGCCGCTGCCGCAACTGGTCGGTGCCAGCTGCCACGAGGCGGTGCATCTGGCACACGCAGCCGACATCGCTGCAGACTTCGCCACGCTGTCGTCGGTAGTGGGCACCCGCAGTCACCCGCAAACGCCAGCGCTGGGCTGGCCCCGATTCCATGCGCTGGCGGAAGCCGCTGCGTTGCCGGTCTACGCGCTTGGCGGCATGGCACCCGCGCATGTCACGCAGGCGCGCCAGTGCAGTGGGCAGGGTGTGGCGGGCATTCGCGAATTCTGGCCCTAGAGGCGGCAGACCCGGATCAGCGTGCGTTGGCCAGTGCCAGGTAGCGCTGGTGCAGTTCGGCGACGGCTTGGTCCAGCGCGGATTCGTCGCCGCTGTTCTCGATCACGTCATCGGCCAGTGCCAGCCGCTCCGCGCGGCTGGCCTGCTGGGCCAGCATGCGCCGAGCCAGCGTTTCGTCGATGCCGTCGCGGGCGATCAAGCGTGCCATCTGCACCGACTCGGGCACATCGACCAGCAGGACGCGATCGACCCAGCGATAATGCGCGATGTTTTCGGCCAGCAATGGAATCGCCAACAGGCAATACGGCCCACGTTCGGTCAGTGCGCGCTCATGCAGCCACTGGCGCACGCGCGGGTGGATGATCGCCTCCAGCCTCTTGCGCGCAGCGGGGTCGGCAAACACGCGTTGACGCATGGCTGGGCGATCCAGCCGGCCCGCGTCATCCAGCACGCCGACACCAAACGCATCGATCACGGCGGCCAGCCCGGCGGTGCCCGGCTCGATCACTTCGCGGGCAGCCACGTCGGCATCGTGCACCGATACACCGAGTGCCTCGAAGCGCCGCGCCACTGCTGTCTTGCCGGCAGCGACGCCACCGGTCAACGCAATCGCCAGGGCATGTGGCCGCTCGCTCATCGCAGACCGGTCAGTTGCATATAGCCATGCAGCAGGCCATCACCGGCGACGAACCAGACCCAGCCGGCGGCGGCGATGAATGGGCCGAACGGCATCGGGATTTCCCGCTCATGCTTGCGCAGCGCGATCAGGATCCCGCCGACCAGTGCACCGATCAGCGAGGAGAGCAGGATCATCGGCAGCAACGACACCGGACCCATCCAGGCGCCGAGCGCGGCGAGCAACTTGAAATCGCCGTAGCCCATGCCTTCCTTGCCGGTGAGCAGCTTGAATACCCAATACACGCTCCACAGGCTCAGGTAACCGATGGCAGCTCCGATGATCGCCGAGGGTGCGGTGACGAACATCGGCAGTAGTGCCAGCAACAGGCCCAGCCATAGCAGGGGGAAGGTCAGCTGGTCGGGCAGCAGTTGCGTGCGAAAGTCGATGCCAGACAGTGCGATCAGGGTCCAGGTCAGCACCAGTCCTGCCAGCGCGGCCCACGACGGACCGAATTTCCACACGATTACGGCGCTCAATACGGCGCTGAGCAGCTCCACCAACGGATACTGGATCGAGATTTTCGTCTTGCAGTAACGGCAACGCCCGCGCAGCAAGAGCCAGCCAAACAGCGGGATATTGTCCAGCGCCGACAACGGGTGCTTGCACTGTGGGCAGTGCGAAGGCTCGCGCACGATGCCCGGCGGCAGCGGTGTTGTATCAGCCTCAAGCTCCAGCACATCGTGTGCCTCCCGTCGCCAGTCCGCCGCCATGCGCTCAGGCAGGCGCAGGATCACCACGTTGAGAAAGCTGCCCACCAGCAGGCCGAGTACACCGGCAATGGCGATCCACACTGCAAAGGGGAGGTCGGGCATGCGTCAGCCTTATGTTCGAGCCCCCGCGGAGGGGATGGGGCGTAGGGTACGGTGCTTCGGGTAGGAGCGCACCCTGCCCACAAGGGACTTCCTTTGGTCGTGCGCGATGCTCTTCGCAATCCTCAGCATCAGGGCGTCGTGCACAAGGGGCGCTTCTACAACAAAAACGGCGGGCAATGCCCGCCGCTCTTGTATTGTGTCTTTGCTAGCCTAGAACGTGCCGGCGAGCTTGAAGATCGGCAGGTACAGAGCGACCACCATGCCGCCGACCAAGGTGCCCAGCACGACCATGATGATCGGCTCGAGCAGGGTGGACAGCGTGTCGACCGCGTTGCTGACTTCTTCCTCGTAAAACTCGGCGACCTTGAACAACATGTTATCCAGCGAGCCGGATTCCTCGCCAATCGCGGTCATCTGCACCACCATGTTGGGGAACAGGCCGGTCTGCTTCATCGCCAACTGCAACTGATGGCCGACCGAGATGTCGTCGCGCATCTGCTTGACGGCATCGCCGTACACCACACTACCGGTGGCGCCGGATACGGCGTCCAGTGCTTCAACCAGCGGAACACCAGCACGGAACGTCACGCCGAGCGTGCGGGCGAAACGGGCGATCGCCGAATTGCGCACGATGTTGCCCATCACGGGCATCTTCAGCGACATCCGGTCGAGGAAGTGCGCAAACTTCACCGAGCGCTTCTTGGCGATGACCAGTGCGGCAATGCCGCCCACGATCACGCCGATCACGATCCACCAGTAGCTCTGCATGAACTCCGAGGCCGTGACCAGCAGCTGGGTCGGGGCAGGCAGCTGCGCCCCGGCATCCTGGAAGGTCTTGGCAAATACTGGCACCACGAACAGCAGCATGATCAGGCAGACCATGAACACCACCGCCAGCACCATCATCGGGTAGAACAGCGCTTTCTTGATCTTCTTCTTGATTGCTTCCGTACGCTCCTTGTAGGTGGCGACGGTATCCAGCACGGTGTCCAGCACACCCGACGTTTCGCCGGCATGCACCAGGTTGCAGTAGAGCTCGTCGAACTGCACCGGATAACGGGCCAGCGCCTCATGCAGTGCCGCACCGCCTTCGATGTTCTGCTTCACATCGAGCAGGATGTTCTTGAAGCGGACGTTCTTCTGGCCGTCGGCAATGATGTCGAACGACTGCACCATCGGCACGCCGGAGGCCATCATGGTGGCGATCTGGCGACTGAAGATGGCGACATCGCCCGGTTTGACCGTGCTGCCGCTGGCACCGAACAGTGGCTTGGACCGCTCCCGCACGGTTTGCGGGTTCATGCCCTGGCGACGCAATTCGGCCTTGACCAGCGAAGCGTTCTTCGCCGGCATGTCGCCCTTCATGCGTTTGCCGCGCTTGTCCAGCGCGACCCACTCGTAGGTGGTCAGCCGGCTGACTTCGGCACGTTGCGCCCCGAGCGCACGCGTCTTGTCTGCGTTTAGCTTTGCGGTAGCCGTGGCCATGCGCATCTTCCCCCTGTAATTCAGTCCCGGAGCCGCCCAAGTCAGCGACTGGCAGGCTATTGGTACAGCTTATGTCATTTCTGCGGCAGTAAACCGTGGCGCCGGACTCAAGTTCGGTGCTACGGATGTCCCATTCCGCTGCTCATTCCTTGGTTACACGATCGATCTCGGTCAGGCTGGTCAACCCGTTTTTCACCTTGAGCAGGGCCGACGCGCGCAGGTCATTCACGCCGGCGGCCTTGGCAACCTCGCTGATCTGCAGCGCATTGCCGCCTTGCAGGATGATTTTCTGGATGTCCTCCAGCATCGGCATCACCTGATAGATGCCTACGCGGCCCTTGTAACCCTCGTTGCAACCGTCGCAACCGACGGCTTCGTAAACGGTCAGGCCAGCGTCGATGTCGGCTTGACTGAAGCCCGCGGCCAGCAGCACGGCTGGCGGCAGGTCCATGGGCTTCTTGCACTCGTGCAGGCGTCGCGCCAGACGCTGGGCGATGATCAGGGTCACCGACGAGGTGATGTTGTACGGCGCGATGCCCATGTTCATCAGACGCGCGATGGTCTGTGCGGCATCGTTGGTGTGCAGGGTGGACAGCACCATGTGGCCGGTCTGCGCTGCCTTGATCGCGATCTCGGCGGTTTCCAGGTCGCGGATTTCGCCGACCATGATCACGTCCGGATCCTGGCGCAGGAACGAGCGCAACGCGCTGGCAAAAGTCATGCCGCGCTTCACGTTTTGCTGCACCTGATTGATGCCCTCGACGCGGATTTCGACCGGATCTTCCACCGTCGAGATATTGCGCTCGGCGGTGTTGAGCATGTTCAGGCCGGTATACAGCGACACCGTCTTGCCCGAGCCGGTCGGGCCGGTGACCAGCACCATCCCGTACGGCTTGTGGATCGCGTCGATGTAAAGCTTCTGCTGCTCCGGCTCGTAGCCGAGCTTCTCGATGCCGATCTTGGCCGACGAGCCGTCCAGGATACGCAGCACGATCTTTTCGCCGAACAGGGTCGGCAGCGAGCTCACACGAAAGTCGATCGCGCGGGTCTTGGACAGATTGAGCTTGATGCGGCCGTCCTGCGGCACGCGTTTCTCGGCGATGTCCAGTTGCGCCATCACCTTGATGCGGGAGGCAATGCGGTTGGCCATCTTCATCGGCGGGCTGGCCACGGCCTTCAGCATGCCGTCCATGCGCAGACGCACCCGGTACTGCGTTTCGAACGGCTCGAAATGGATGTCCGAGGCGCCGCGACGGATCGCGTCGACCAGGATCTTGTTGACGAACTTCACCACCGGCGCATCGTCCATGGCGTTCGCATCGATGCCGGTCGACTCGGCCTCTTCATCGCCGACCTCGAGCTCCAAACCGTCCAGATCTCCACCACCCATATCGGGCATGGTGTCGCGCATGCTGTTGAGCAGGCCCTCGATCACCCGCTGCAGGGAGCCGCGTTCGACCAGAATGGGCTCAACCATGCAATTGGAGTGGAACTTGATCTCGTCCAGCGCGTGCGACTGCATCGGGTCGGCAATGCCGACAAACAAACGCTTGCCGCGGCGGAACAGCGGCAGTGCCATGTGCTTGGTGATCAGCGCCTCGCTGATCAGGTCCAGCGGCATGGTCGCCGGGTTCAGCGCGGCGACATCCATCATCGGCATGCCGAACTCGGCCGAGGCGATCCGGGTCAACTGGCCACTGTCGACCAGGTTGTGGTCGAGTAGCCAGGCGCCCAGCGAGGCTTTCTGCTGGCCGCTGTCGGCCATTGCCTTGCGTACATCGGCCTCCGGCAGCACCCCTTCGGAAACCAAGCGGCGCGCCATGCCGGACAAACCTGCGAGCGACGGTTGCAACTGAGATGACATAACCTACTCGATCTTGCCCCTGTATGTGGTTGAATCTACCGCAGTCTGGCTCGCAGGTCATCCATTCCCTGCGATTCGGAATCCACTTGGGTGATGCGGAGCACAAGGTTCTTTGCGCATAGCTTTTTGCGTTTCGCTCCTCCCCCTGCAAGCAGGGGGGGGAGGTTGGGAGTGGTAAAGCTTTTGATCCTGCAACCAGGAACAATCCCACCTCAGCCCCTCCTGATGCGCTGGAAAGAGAGTGAGACTCAAAACTCCAACCCATCCTCAACCCTCACCCGGCCTTCACGCTATGATCCCCTCTCCACCCGGGGGAGCCATCTGTTGAACCGCCTGAGCATCATCCTGCCCGCCAAAAACGAGGCACCCGCGCTGGCCGCACTGCTGCCGCGCCTGCGCGCCGCGCATCCCGAGGCCGAGATCATCGTGGTCGACGACGGCTCCACCGACGACACCCGCAGCATCTGCAAGAGCAGCGGCGTCGAATGCCTGTCCTCGCCGTATTCGATGGGCAACGGCGCGGCGATCAAACGCGGTGCACGCGCCGCCACCGGCGACATCCTCATCTTCATGGACGGCGACGGCCAGCACGATCCGGCCGACATCGCCCGCCTGCTGGATCAATTGAACCGCGGCTACGACATGGTCGTCGGCGCCCGCGACTGGGGCAGCCAAGCCGGTGTAGGCCGCGGCCTCGCCAACACCTTGTATAACTGGCTGGCCACACGCATGACCGGCCATCCCGTGCTGGATCTCACCTCCGGCTTCCGCGCCGTGCGCGCAGAGAAGTTCCGCGAATTTCTGCACCTGCTGCCGAACGGCTTCAGCTACCCCACCACCAGCACCATGGCGTTCTTCCGCAGCGCCTATCCGGTCGCCTACATCCCGATCAAGGCCGCCCAGCGCGTCGGCAAAAGCCATATCAAACCGTTGCGAGATGGCGTGCGTTTCCTGCTGATCATCTTCAAGATCGCCACGCTGTACTCGCCGTTGAAGTTGTTCGTGCCGGCCAGTGTGGTGTTCTTCCTGCTCGGCTGCGCGAACTATGCATGGACCTTCATGCACGAAGGCCGCCTCACCAACATGAGCACGCTGCTGTGGAGCGCGGCGGTGATCGTGTTCCTGATCGGGCTTGTATCCGAGCAAATCACCGGGTTGATGTACCGACGCGATGCCTGACAACAGCGATCCACGCCCGCTGGCGTTGCTGGTGACACGTAATTTCCCGCCGCTGCTAGGCGGGATGGAAAAGGTCAACCAACATCTGCTTGCCGCTTTGCAGCCGATATGGCGCATTGCACTGTGCGGACCGGCCGGGTGCGCTGAATACGCGCCGTCAGAAGCGGAAGTGAAACAAAGCAGGGTGAAACCGTTGTCGATGTTTCTGGCCACCACCCTGTGGCATGCGGTTAGCCTGGCGTGGCGACGCAAACCCGAGTGGATCATTGCCGGTAGCGGCCTCACCGCACCGATTGCCTGGCTGGCGGCGCGATGTGCCGGGGGCAGGGTGGCCGTGTATCTGCACGGGCTTGACATCGTGGCTCCCAGTCGTGTGTACCAATGGCTGTGGCTGCCTTTCATCCGGCGCTGCGACCTGGTTATGGTGAATAGCTCCAGCACAGCGACGTTGGCATATAGTCGAGGCCTGCGATCCGACAGATTGCACGTGCTGCACCCGGGAACCGATCTACCTACGTTGAATGCCAATTCCGCCCGTGATTTTCGCGAGCATCATGTTCTCGGATTGCGGCCGCTGCTGCTTTCGGTGGGGCGGCTGACCCAGCGAAAGGGGCTGGCCGAGTTTGTAGCAAAAGTATTGCCGGCCGTTGTTTCCAATTACGGGGAAGCGCTGCTGCTTATTATTGGCGATGAAGCTAGTGATGCCTTGCATACGCGGAAGGGTTCGGAGCGCGAACGCATCCTCGCCGCGGCCCGGGATGCCGGCGTCGAGCAGAACCTGCTATTCCTCGGGCGTTGCGATGAGGCCACGCTTGGTGCGGCCTACCAAGCCGCCGACCTCCACATCTTCCCTGTGCTTGAATTGCCAGGCGATGTAGAAGGTTTTGGCATGGTGGCACTGGAGTCGGCAGCGCACGGCCTGCTCACCGTCGCCTTTGCCGTGGGCGGTGTGGCCGACGCCGTGCAGGACGGGTTGACCGGGACCCTGGTCAACCCGGATGACTATGGCAGCCTGGGCGAGGCCGTGATTCATCAGCTCGCACAGGTCCGCGATAGCTCGGTTACCGTCACCTGTCGTGAGTTCGCTGCCGGCAAGACATGGCCGGTCTTCGGCGAACGCTTGCGCAAGCTACTGGGTGCGTTGAATGTCTGATACTTCATCCAACAACCATGGCAGTGATGCAGACGACACATCGCCCGCGCGCCAGCCCCACGCGGTGCTTGATCTGCCATCGCGCCGATTCAAGGGGCTGAAGATCGAGCGCCTGCTGGATCTGGCCAATCGCCGGCAGCCGATACGCATGCTTGAAGTCGGCACCGGCTCAGGTGGCATCGCCCACTATTTCGGAACACACCCGCAATTGCACTGCGAAGTGGATGCCGTTGACGTCCATGACAATCGGCTGGTCACCGAGGGCTACACCTACCACCAGGTGCATGACACGCATCTGCCCTTCCCTGATCGAACATTCGATGTCGTGTTGACCAATCACGTGATCGAGCACGTGGGTAACGAACAGGCGCAGAGGACACATCTGGCTGAACTGCACCGCGTGCTCCGCCATGATGGCATTGGCTATCTGGCCGTCCCCAATCGATGGATGCTGGTCGAGCCCCACTACAAGCTTGCGTTCCTGAGCTGGCTGCCATACGAGTGGCGGACACCGTATTTGCGTGCTACGGGCAAGGGCGACGTCTATGACTGTGAGCCGTTGCAGATGGGCGAGCTCGAGCATCTTTTGGCTGAGGCAGGGCTTACATGCCGCAACCTGTGCATCGAGGCACTTCGTATCACTTTCGAGATCGAACGCCCGCGGTCGTTTCAGTTACGACTATTGCGCAATATTCCGAACTCCGTGTTAGCGATGATGCGCGGAATCATCCCGACGCTAATCTACGAATTTCGACCGCGGCTGCAGCCGACACGAACGGTTGGCTTACCAAGGCGTTCATCATGATGGAATGCTTGTCGGTTTCCAGCGAGAGTGAGCTCGGCGGAGATCCGGTCGATCTTGTCAATCTGGCCATTGTTACAGTCGCCTACAATCCAGATCTGGAGATCCTCGGCCGGCAACTTGGTCAACTTCCAGCTGCCGCACTGAAGATAGTGGTGGACAATGCGCCCCAGGCAAGGTCGTGCGCCCAGCTCCAGCATCTTGTGGCAGGACATGGAGCACTATTCCTGCAAAACAATCGAAACATGGGGCTCGCGGCAGCGTTGAACAGAGGCGTCAAATACGCTCAACAGACTCGTCCCAACTGTCGCTTAGTGTTGCTGCTCGATCAGGATACTGAGCCGGGTGAAATCGGAGTCGCACAGCTGGTCGCGGGTTACGAGAGGGCTGCAGGACTGGCTGGCAAGCCTTGTTGCATTGGTCCAAGACTGGTCGACGTCGTTACCGGGCTCGACCATGGCTTCCACCAGATCCGTGGCTTGCGTTGGATACGATGTTTCCCAAAGCCGGACTGCAACACGCCGATTTTGTTGGACAACCTCAACGGTAGTGGCACGTTGATGCCTCTGCGCCTATTCGATGAACTCGGCGGCTTGGAGGAAGATTTCTTCATCGATCACGTTGATACGGAATGGGCCTTTAGAGTTCTTGCAGCGGGCTACCTGCTTTATGGAATTCCTGACGTGGCCTTTCGCCACAGAATGGGAGAGAAGAGCCATCGTTTCTGGTTATTTGGGTGGCGCGTATGGCCTGACCGATCACCGCAGCGGCACTATTACCTATTCCGCAATGCGATGAGGTTGATGCATCGCAACTATGTTCCGCGAGTCTGGAAAGCCTGGGCATTGGCAAAGTTGATGGTTACATTTCTGGCTCACCTACTATTTGATCGGCGGCGAAGTGCACAGGTCCAGAACATGATTAGGGGAATTTGGGATGCGTGAGGTAATGCCGTTGAGGTCGCTTTCGTTTCGCCACACGCTGCGGATCGGATCATGATTGGCATCATGCGACATCCATATACGACGCTTATGGGTAGAGTATCAGGCGTGCTTTTTTTATGAAATCAACCACGGATAAGCTTGCTGATATCGCGCCCAAGATAACGACAATCATTCCAACGTATAGGCGGCCGGAGCTACTTCGTCGTGCAGTGCTGAGCGCGCTCGCACAAGAGGGTACATCGTTACAGGTGTGTGTGTACGATAATGCGTCTGATGATTCCACGGCAGATGTCGTTGCTGCGTTGGCGGCGTCAGATTCACGTGTCAAGTATTTTCGTCATGCGAGCAATATAGGTGGCTTGGCAAATTTTCAGTATGGGCTGACAAACGTCACGACACCTTTTTTTTCCTTTCTCTCAGATGATGATGTGCTGCTCCCGGGCTTTTATGAGGAGGCGATGAGGGGATTGGAAGAATTTCCAAGTGCTGCTTTTTGGTGTGGAGTGACGCCATTGATTACGCCTGATGGGACTGTCTATACCGCTCGGGTGGCAGATTGGCCAAGAACGGGGTTGTATTCTCAACCGGAGGGCGTGTTGCAGATGATCAAAGGAAGCATGCCGTGTTGGACTGGTGCGCTTTTTCGGAAAGACGCAATGGACCTGATCGGGCCTTTAGATAGTCAATTGCAAGGCCCTTCTGATATCGAATACATGCTCCGAGCAGCGGTGCGGAATCCTTTTGTCATATCAAAGCACGCTAGCGCGCTATTTTTGCTGAATCCTGAGTCTTTCAGTGAAACTTCGCCACTCGAAAGTTTCTGGCCAGGTTGGAAGCAGATGATAAAAAATATTGCCGAGGCAGAGGGCTTGAATGATAGCGAGCGTATCGCCATCAAGCAGGGTCTGCGTTTAAAGGCTCGTCGCATGTTGCTTCGGCGGGGTGCGGCGGCGCTGGCTAAAAGAAGCTATGATTTCAGCGAAGAAGCGGGCGCCATTCTCTCCAAAGAGTTTGGGGATGCGCTGCGCGCAACTGTGCTTATCGGACTAACCAGAATTTGTTCGGCTTGGCAACCTGCGCAACTGCTTTATTCGTACGCGTACCGACTGGCTGAGAAGGTCACGGTGAGTAAACGAGTAGCTCTAAAAAGAAGGTATGGCCATCTTTCTCAATATTTATAGAAAAAGTCTGCGTCAAATTATTTTAAATCTGGCGAGCAATTTTTGTTTCACGATTGAGCGCACAGCTGGCGATGCAATCGCGGCGGCACAAAGGGTTATTCCGCTTATTACGCCCAGTTGAAGGATTCCCTGCAAGTTTCGAGGCAGTGCTGGAATAAGCCATCGACAGAACATGCCGAACAGCGCAGCGGTGATGAATGGCGGTAATATGTCCTGCGTGTACCACCTGAGCATTTCCCCACGCATGAGGCGGCGGTGCATCAGCGGTATAGCCACGGCGACAAACCCGAAGTTGATGGCAAGCCACAAACAGGCGGCACCCAAAATACCGTAGTGGCCAACGGCCCAGATACAAAAGGGGATGCCAAAAGCTAAGGCGACCAAATTCACGCCAACGGTGAGCCGCGTCCAGCCATTGGCTAGCTGTAGCGCATAGGGCAGATTCATCAATCCGTTGAGTGCCGTGCCAGCGACGAGAATCGACAGGGGTGCGGCCAGCTTCGCAGCCGTGGCGGCATCCCCTGTCCAAAGATAGATCACGTCTTGGGAGAAGAAAATGAGGACCGCCGCGATTGCGGCGATGACTACGGCCAGGCATTGATTGCTTAGGTGATAGAGGTGTGTCAACGACTCCTGCTGACCGAGCGATACAAGTCGGCTATAGCGCGGATACAGCGCGTTGAACATGGGCTGGATCATGCGGCCCATGCCAGCAGCGACACTCATCGCAAGACTGAAGTAACCAAGTTCCTCCAGCGGAAGCATGGCCGATATCACGATGCGATCGAGCTGGGTCAGCATGAGCGACAATGCCATGATGGCCATCAAGCCGCCGGCGAAGCGTCCTGCGACACGGAGTTCTGCGGAACGAAAAGCCGACCGCTGCTGCGGGTCAATCGGCAACATGTGCCACAGTGCGGCAGCCGATACCAGCGACTGGCACGCGCCCATGGCGGCGTACCACCACATGAAGGCTCCGATGGTGGGAGAGACCCAGTACAGCACCACCAGCACACCCGCGCCGCGCAGCGTGGCGAACCCGGCATTGATCAGGTTCAGTATCGGCTGCCGTTCGAGTCCGGACAGGCCATTGGCGTAGAAACTGCTCGGCCACTGCAGTGCCACCGCCAACCCCATGATCGCGATCGCATGCGCCGTGGTGGCACGGCTGAGGTGTTCAGGGTGCAGCCAGTGATTCGCCAGTGGACCGCTAGCGAGCCAGACCACGGCGACGATCATCAGTGCGATGGGCCAGACCAACCACTCGAATGTACGCACCAGATCGCCGAGGGTATGTGCGGCGCTGGCGTTGTGCACGCGCCGCGCCAGTTCGCGGTTCAGCACGCCGCCCATGCCTAGATCGAACAGCATGGACAGCGCCTGGATACTCAGCATCAGGCCCACCAAGCCAAACGCCTCTATGCCGAGCAGCTTGATGTACAGAGGGATGAACACGACGCCCATCAGCGTCATCCATATCTGCCCAACATAATTCGCCAGGATATTTGTGCGTAGTACTGGCATGGGCAAGGCGCTAGACGCGCCTCAAGTAACCGTCCGGGGCAACCGTGATGAGAAGTTTGCTCTCCAGTGCGCTATCGATTTCAAAGGCCAGTGGGGCACCGTCGGCAGCCATGCGTCTTTCTTCCTTCAGGCGACGCAGGTATTCCCAGGTGGCGGTCTTGGGGTTGTTGCTCTTGCCCCAGGGGCGATCAGGGAATATGGCGTCGGGCAGATCCTCGACCACGGTATCGAATACGATGCAGTAGCTTCCCGGAGAGGTCAGCAGCGCATAGGCCTCGAGCTCGGCCAGCACATGATCGTGGGTATGGTTGGAGTCGAGAATCACCAGTATCTGCTGATGCGCCTGCGCGATCTGATGTACTTGGGCAATGATGCCCGCTGAGATCGAGGAACCCTGAATCAAGTCGATCCGGTGCGACATCGGGTGCGCTTCGATGGCGGCGCGATTGTGCGAGCGGATGTCGATGTCGATACCGAGCACGCGGCGCCGGGTGGCCTTGGGATCGAGCACTTCCCCACGCTCGACCGCCTCGCAATAGTCGAGCAGAGCCAGCATGGACGCACTGAGGACCAGCGAACCACCATGGGCGATGCCCGTTTCGATGATGAGGTCGGGCTTTATCCGCCAGACTAGTTCCTGCATGGCCACCATGTCCTGCGGGTACTGGATGATGGGGCGACCAAGCGAAGAAAAATTATACGAATACTTGTACTGGAGCGAATGCTGGAACCACTGAAAGGCACGATCTTTCAGCAGCTGATCATTTCCCATACCGGAAATATTTTCCCGACATTCGCGTTCGAACTGTTCTCTGGCGTCCATTTGATCTTCCACTGATTCGCATTGCTGGATGGTACTTGACGCATGTCAGCGTCGAAGCCTTGTTGCGGGACTGCCCACCACGATCTCATCAGCCGCGACGTCGCGAATCACCACGGCGCCCGCACCGACGATTGCCGAGCGGCCAATTTTAAGTCGCGGCAAGACAACAGCTCCGGCACCGATAAACGCATACTCGTCAACGCGAACTTCGCCTGCCAGATTCGCCCCGGGGCCAACATGGACGCCATCGCTGATCACACAGTCATGATCGATCGAAGCGGACGTGTTGACTATGACCGCGCAACCAAGGGTTGCATTGGAGCAAACGGCCGACATCGCCAGAATTTGAGCACCCTTGCCAATTTTGGCGTCGCTTGCGACGAAAGCGCGGGGATGTATCACGGTCAGTGGCTGCATGCCTTGCTGCTGAAGCCATTCCAAAAGGGACAGGCGATCACTTCCCCGGCCACCTCCGATTGCCACGCAGGCGTGAACCTGGCCAGCTCCGGTTCGGCTTGCCTGCCACGAGTGGAATCCCTCCTGGCCGAGATAAATCGGAACATCGGGAAACGGGGAAGGGATTGGCCGGTTGTCAAAAACGGCGATCACCTGGAAATCGGGGGATGGCAAGGCCTCGCGCAGCACGCGCGCTTGACCCGTCCCCCCCCAAATGATCACGTCCTTCATGACCCCGGCACCAGCAGCCTATTCACACAGGCGATGACGCGATCCTGCTCCTCGTCCGTCATGTCGTGATAGGTGGGCAAGTTCATCGCCCTGCCTGACAGTGAATGACTCACGGCATGCTCTGGATGTGGCTTGAACGAGGGCAGTGACGACAGCGGCCAGAAGAATACTCGGCCGTCGATATGGTCTGCCTTGAAGGCATCCAGCAGCGCTGCACGGTCAAACGGCACGTTGTCATCGACAACGATGGTTGGCATCCAGTAGCCATTGATAGTATCTGCGGCCTCGGGGTTCATGCGCAGGGGCAGATTACGCAATGCGTTGTGGTAGTACTCGAAGACCCTGCGCTTGCCTGCGATCAGTTCCTCGATGCGCTCGATCTGGCCGCAGCCGATGGCCGCCTGCAGATTGGACATCTTGTACTTGAAACCAATCGTCTCGGGCCAGAACTGTCGCGTCTCCCCGCGTGCGCGTCCATGGTTGGACAAGGTCAGTGCCCGTTCGTACAGTGCATCGTCGTTGGTGACAAAGATGCCTCCTTCGCCGGTGGTCACGGTCTTGGTGCCGTGGAAGGAGAACGCGCCGAAGATGCCCATGGAGCCGGCGCGATGTCCGTGCCAGACCGAGCCGATTGCTTCCGCAGCATCTTCGATGACGGGAACGCCGTGACGCCGACCTATTTCTCGCAACGCGTCCAGCTCGCACAGGTTTCCGTATAGATGCACCGCGAGGATGGCCTTGGTTCTTGGCGTGATCGCCGCCTCCACCGCCGCCGGATCAAGGCACCAGCTGTCGGCAAGTACGTCGACCAGTACGGGCTTTGCGCCAAGATGGATGATGGGTGCCGCCGAGGCGATCCAGTTGATGTCGCCGAGCACCACCTCGTCACCTGCGCCAATACCCATCGCAGCCATGCCGATATGCAATGCACCGGTGGCGCTCGAGGTAGCGATGGCGTGCTTCACACCAAGGTGTTGACGAAACATCGCTTCGAAGCGGTGGATATAGTCGTAGCAGTGCTCACCCCAGCCGTTGCTTGCGGCATCGGTGGCATAGCCGATTTCCAGCGCAGTGATTGATGGCTTGGTGTAATAGATCCGCGATGGTGCGATGGTGTTCATAGAATGGCCAATTGCGGGACGGCAATAACAAACTGAGCACCCCATTCCCGAACGTAGCCGATCTGGGTCGTGATTTCCTCGCGCAGGTTCCATGGCAGGATCAGCACGAAATCAGGCCGATCTTCGCGCAGGTGCGATTCGGCGACGACGGGTATTCGCGAACCCGGGAGCCAGTGGCCCTGCTTGTGCGGTGAGGCATCGACCACGTAGGGCAACAGGTCTGGCCGCACCCCGGCGTAGTTGAGTAGGGTATTGCCCTTGGCAGCCGCGCCGTAACCCACGACGCGGCGTCCCGCGCGCCGCTGCTCCAGCAGGAAGACCAGGCATTCGTTCTTGACCGCATCGGCCTGCGCCTGGAAGCCCTGATAGTAGGCGCTGTCCTGCATGCCTGCGTCGGCCTCGGTGCGCAGCAGTGCCGATACGGCTGGTGTTTCGGCATGCCGACTATTGGCGTGTGCAGCCCAGAGGCGCAGCGAGCCGCCATGCGTTGGAAGTTGTTCCACATCCCATATCTTCAGACCGTGCGCCGCAAAGATCCTGCGCACCGTGTGAAAGGAGAAGTAGGAAAAGTGCTCGTGATAGACGGTGTCGAACTGATGCTTCGCGACCAACTCCATCAGGTGTGGGAACTCGACCGTGATCGAGCCCTCGGCAGCCAACGCCAGCACCAACCCGGCGACAAAGTCGTTGATGTCGGGCACGTGGGCCAGCACATTGTTCGCCACGATCAGATCGGCGGCCCGTCGCTCGCGCACGAACTCCGCGGCAAAGTCACGGCCAAAGAAACGCTCCAGCGTCTCGATCCCCTTTTGCCGCGCAACATTTGCCGTGCTGGTGGTGGGCTCAATGCCGATGCAGGGGATACCGCGCGCGGCGACGTATTGCAGCAGATAGCCGTCGTTGGACGCGATCTCCATCACCAGGCTGTCGTGCCCCAGCTTCAGTCGGGAAGCCGCGTGTTCGACATAGCGTTCGGCATGCGCGAGCCAGGAGCGAGAGAAAGATGAGTGGTAAACGTAGTCCGGAGCGAATAGTTTGGCGTGCGACTGTACCTCGTCCACCTGCACCAGCAGACAGTTATGGCAGGTGAACAATTTCAGCGGAAACCAGGCTTCCGGCGCGCCGAGCGCGTCCGCGCTCAGGAACGCATTGGAGGGTGGCGCAGTGCCGAGGTCGAGGAAGACATCTTGCAATGGCGTGGCGCAGTGGCGACATTTCATGACTGGATTCCCGCGAACCTGCTCTCTTTTACCAATGGCCATTGCCGATCCTTGGTCGAGATCCGTGTCACTGGCAGCGGCCAAGTAATGGCTATGGCGGGATCATCATGGCGCAGTCCGCCTTCCTGTTCACGGTTCCACGCCGCAGTATGCAGGTAGAGCAGTTGCGCGTCGTCGGTTAGCGCCTGAAAGCCATGCGCAAAGCCTTCCGGAATGAAGAACTGTATCGCCCCGTCTCCGTCCAGCTCGACGCCGTGCCAGCACAGGTAGGTGGATGATTCGACACGCAAGTCGACTGCTACGTCGAACACGCGACCGCGCAGACAGCGGATCAGTTTGGCCTCGGTGGTCGGTGGGTACTGGAAATGCATGCCGCGGACGGTGCCCTTGTCATAGGTCCGGGAGAGGTTGATCTGTCTCCAGTGCAGGCCCGGTCGAATCGTGGCGCACTCGGTCTCGCAGAACAATCGAGAGAATTGGCCACGTTCGTCCTCGACGCGTGTTGTTTCGATCAGGCTGAGACCGGCCAGGGGCGTCGAGTGGAACTTCATGCGGCCCACTCCAGCCCCGCCGTGCGGGCGGCCTCGGTGTAGGCCTGCAGGTTCTCACGGCTGCACAGGTGGCCGCGTTCGTAATAGTCGCGATACCACTGGATGGTCGACTGCAGTGTGGTCTGTGCATTCCACACTGGGTGCCATCCCAATTGTTGTGCCGCCTTGGAAGCATCCAGTCGCAAAATCCCAGCCTCGTGCGGGTGCGGCCCCTGTTGATATTCGCTGCGCAGCTGTGGCCAGTGCGACTGCATCAGCGCAACCAGTGCCTGCACCGGCAGCGTGGCGTCGGCGGCAGGGCCGAAGTTCCATGGTCCTTCGACTGGTTTTCCGGCGAGCAACTGCTGACCCAACCGCAGATAGCCTGACAGAGGTTCAAGTACGTGCTGCCATGGCCGGATGGCCTCAGGATTTCGAATCTGCAGCGTTGAACCGCTGGAGGCGGCGCGCACCAGATCCGGCACCAGCCGGTCCTGCGACCAATCGCCACCGCCGATGACATTGCCTGCGCGTGCCGTGGCGACGCGTGGTCCGGAGTCGTTGAAAAAGCTCTTGCGGTAGCACTCCGTCACCAGTTCGGCGCAGGCCTTGGAGGTGCTGTAGGGATCATGTCCACCCAGCGGGTGATCTTCTCGATAACCGGCGACGGTGGCCTGCTCCAAGTAGACTTTGTCGGTGGTGGCGTTGACGAGGGCGCGCACCGACGACGTGGCGCGCACAGCCTCAAGCAGGTTGAGCAAGCCGAGTACGTTGGTGTCAAAGGTACTGACCGGCTCGCGATAGCTGCGCCGAACCAGCGGCTGCGCTGCCAGATGGAAGATGATTTCCGGCTCGGTCAGCTCCAGGGTTTGCCGTACCGCAGGGGCATCGCGCAGATCGACCTGCAGGTCGCGCACATCGTGCAGTCCAAGCAGCTTCCAGTGCGCCGGTTCGGTGTCCGGTGCGAGCGCCAGACCGGTAACACGTGCGCCCAGTGCGGTCAGCCACAGGCAAAGCCACGAACCTTTGAAACCGGTGTGCCCAGTGACCAGTACCTGGCGATCAGCATAGACACCCCCAAACAGATCGTTCAAGGCCAGACTTTCCATGGGGCGTGGCCGTTTTGCCAGAGTTCTTCAAGTTTCAGTTTGTCACGTAGCGTATCCATTGGCTGCCAGAAGCCGGCGTGCATGTACGCGGAAAGCTGGCCATCACGGGCAAGCGCCTCCAGCGGGTCGCGCTCCCATATCGTGGTGTCACCTTTGATGTAGTCGAATACGCCGGGCTCAAGAATGAAAAAGCCACCGTTGATCCACGAGCCATCGCCGGAAGGCTTTTCCTCGAAGCGGGTGATCCGGTTGTCCTGGATATCAATGGCGCCGAAACGCCCCGGTGGCTGCACCGCGCACATGGTGGCCAGACCGGCCCTAGTCTTGTGGAAGGTCAGTTGTGACGTGACGTCGATGTCGGCGAGGCCGTCGCCGTAGGTGAAACAAAACGTCTCGCCATCCAGATAATTTTCGACTCGCTTCAGACGGCCGCCGGTCTGTGTCTGGTCACCGGTATCAACCAGGGTGACCCGCCACGGCTCGGCATGCTGCTGATGCACTTCCATGCGGTTGTTGGCCAGGTCAAAGGTGACGTCCGACGTGTGTAGGAAGTAATTGGCGAAGTACTCCTTGACCATGTAACCCTTGTAGCCCAAGCAGATGATGAAGTCGTTGATGCCGTGCTGCGAGTAGATCTTGAGGATGTGCCAGAGCACGGGCTTGCCGCCGATATCGATCATCGGCTTGGGGCGGACGATAGTCTCTTCACTGATTCGCGTGCCCAGACCACCAGCGAGGATGACTGCTTTCATGGATGCCTCGTTCGAAAGATGATTCGGCTTTTGGATGTCTGGAGGTGGAAACCACAGGTGAAGGATAAATGGTTAGTACAAGAAAGAGACGCATAGCTTTCGCTGTCTGGTGTCCTATGTGACGGGTTGCCATAGAATCATTGCAATTCGGGTAGAGCTCTCAATTCAGCCAGGCTGCTGTTCAGGCGTCCACCAATATTCAAGTTCTCCAGTTGCTTGAGTGCTTCATTCGCCTCAAGGTTGCGGCCCTGAGCTGCCAGCATTCGGACCAGGGTGATCCGATAGGCAGGTTCGTTCGGACTGACGCTGACCGCTTCAGCAGTCATGTTCTCGCCGAGGACATGGTCCTGCAGCACGTTCCAGGCATAGTCGCCATAGGTGGCAAGCAGACGGGCGCTGGGATTGGGATGCGCGAGCGCCGCCATGAACGATTCAATCATCTGATCTCGGGGCAAATCACATTGGTGCTCGTGGGCGCATTGGGTCAATGCGCCCAATGAACTCTCGTCCTGCACGCCGGCTCTGCGTGCCTTGAGCTTGGCGATCATGCTGTCCCACCACGCATCTTTCAGTGGCAAGTGCATGCGCGCGTTCATGAATATCAGCGCCTGCTCGGGCAGGATCGATCCATCGGGAAGTGCGGCGGCTTTTTCCAGTGGAGCGTAGGCCAGTCGGGTGAACGGCGAGGCGGGATCGTACTGGGAGTAGATGATGTAGGTGCGGCCGAGTTCGTATTGCGCACGCGGAGACTGTGGTGCTCGCAAGGCCAGCTCCTCGGCCAGCCGGAGCGAGTTGCCCCAGCTGTACGCAGTGAATGCAGTCAGCGCGGTCCAGAGCAGCATCAGTCCCGCCAGGAGCGTATGGCGAGGCAGAGCAAAGGGGAATGTTCGTGGTACGGCAAGCAAGGGCGTGATCGCAAGCAGCAGACCGAAACTGGCGAAGTAATTGCGATGCTCGTAGATGAGTTCCAGCGGCAGGATGGTGCCAGTCAACGATTGGCAACCGAGGAACAAGGCAATGCCTAGCGCGGCCAGTGGTCGACGAGGGCGAAGCCACAATGCTAGTGCGACCAGTGTGCCGAGAACGAGGATGCTGGTAAGCGTGCTCCACGGCATCAGTAATCCGGTTGAGACCCGAAAGCCATCGTGATAGAACGACAGCGCTCCGGGTGTGGGCAGCAGTGTCCAGACGACATAGTCGGCCACGATGCGTGCTTCACTGAGGAGTCGAGTGCTCAGGGTAAAATCACGGGCGGCCCAAGTTTCCGGTTTCAAAATGTCGGGGAGCAGCCACGCCAAGCCAGTGACCATGGGTACGACCAATACCAGCAGAAACAGGCCGATGATGTGGAAGTCACGACGCCGAACTTCTGCGTCGCCTTCCTGGTGTAACGCTGCTGATTCAAGTGGCTTGCGAAAGCGGAACAGAGTCCATTCAATCAGTAGTGCGTATAGCGGCAGCATCACGGCGGTTTCCTTGGCCATAATGCCGATGGCAACAGGGATGGTGACGCTGACAAGACAAAGAATGAGGCTTCGGGTACGGGTTGAAATGCGACCCAATCTCAACACTCTCATGCGAGAGGGGGAGAGGGCGGAGCTAGCGATGATGAACAGCCCAAGCATGCGGCGGCGACCGGTGACGTAGCCGATCAGGCCAAGCAGCACGAACAGGTTGGCGAGGCCCTCCATACGCTGCACCACATACAGTACCGCGGTGAGGTTGATCGGCAGCAGCATCCAGCCGGCGGAGATCAGCGCGGCTACGACGTTGGAGTGAAGGCGCGGATCCTCCGCAGGAGCCGATCGGAGTAGCAATCTGGCCAACAAGAACACTAGCAAGCCGTTCAACAGATGAAGACCCAGATTGGTCAGTTTCATCCAGTACGGATCGAGGCCGGTAGCGAGATAATTGGCAGCAAAACTCAATGAAGCCAGCGGACGCTTGAAGTCGCTGGCAGGGGAAGACAGCGCGGCACGCACCAGTGAAGGCAGGCTTGCGTCATGCGGCTGCACCCCTTGGTTGTCGACAATATTGGGGTAATCGTCGAACAGGAACTCACCGTGCAGACCCGGCCAGTACACAATCACTGTTATTAGAAAGGCTGCTGCCAGAACCCAGAGATACGATGATGAACATGTTGAGGTTGAATGCATCAGTGATTTGAGTTCGAGTCAGGGTTCGAATGCGGAGTATTGGTGCTGCCGGCCTTTGCGTTGAGGCTGAGTTGCTGGCGCAGGTGAGCCAGCTCATGTGGCCAGTAGTCCTGGCGTGTCAGTACCCATTTGTGCAGCATCGGCATACCGATGCCAGGAGGCATGGTCTGATCCTGCACTTGCTGATAATGGTCGAGTAGTTGAAGGCCCAGTGCCGGATAACCGGCTGCGCCTAGCGTAGCTGCGGCTTCCAGCGCCATCCCCGGGCGTACCTGAAGATCGAGGGCCCGGATGAAGTCCGCCAGCGCAGCGTCAGGCGCATGTTGTGCCAAGGCGATGCGGCCGCGCAAGTAGGTGAGATCCTGCTGCGCCCCAGCTTCAGTCAGTTTCGGGTTTGATAGGCCGGTATTGATCAAGTCGCGCAGGACTGCCGTTGTCAGGCCCGGGCAGCCCCCGGATACGGCGATGGGCAAGGTGCGATCAAACCAATGGGCGAACAGCGCTCCCGTATTGGCGCTCCCCTGCATGGCCTTGAGTGCCGCACCGATATCGTCCTGACCCACCCCGCCGGTCAGGCAGCGCGCACCGATCAGGTTGAAGGCGAGCTGGGTCTGATCAGGCTGGACGGCGAGCAACTTCTCCAGTCGGCGAATGGCATCTCGCGGGCGTCCTGCCTGCATCTCGATCTGTGCCGCATTGGCTTGTGCCCGGGCGGAGTCCGGATTCATTTGTGCCCAGAGCAACGCTTGTGCGTGCACATTGCCCCAGACCTCGGCGCGCGTGTAGGTCATGAGCGCCAGACCCAGTGGTAGCACGATCATCAGCCCGCGCTTGAGTATCGGCAGTGTGCGCGTGTCGGCCAGCCACAAACCCAGCGGCCAGAACATGAGGAGCGCCGGCACATAATTTCGATGCTCGAAATACAACTCAAGTGGGATTGAAGTGGATTCGAGCAACTGCCCGGCGAAGTAGAACAGCACGGCCAGCGCCAGTGCGGGGTGGCGCCGGTGCCACCGCCAGGCACCACCGATCAGTGCTGACGCAGCGAGGATCGCGGGCAAGGTTGAGGCAGGACGCAGTAATGAGGTCGAGGCGGCGTATTGATCGTTGAACAATCCGCTGGAAAACGGTCGAGGGAGCCACAGCAGCGATAGGTAATCCATCAACACGCGCGGTTCGGTCAGCAGTCGTTGCGCATAGGTCCAGGGCCGGCCGCCGGCATTGCCGCCGGCAAGGATACCGTGTCCTCCGATCCAGACCAGATAAGTACCGATCGCAGAAGCGGGAAGGGCAACCAAGAGAAGCAAGAGTAAGCGGTGGAGTCGTTCCATCTTGCCGACGGGCCATATGGACCTTGGAGCTAGCACAATGATCTCGATCAGCAATGCGTACAGCGGCAGCAGCACGCCGTTGGCCTTGGTTAACACGCCCAGCAGGGTGAAGCCACCCAGTCCGAGCACGCTCCAGAGCAGTCCGCCCCGGGAATTTCCGGCGGCAAGCTGGGTGCGGCCGTGCAACCAGATTAGCAGTCCGGTCAGGACGCAAGTAGCTGGCAGCATTGCTTCGCGCTGCACGATATACAGGGTGGTCGACACCAGCAATGGATGCAGCAACCACAACGCGCTACCGATCAGGGCTGCAATGCGGTAGCGCGGAGTTTCCATGGCCAGTGCCCGACCCAGCCGTGCGAGCAGGACATACAAAAGCATGGCATTGAACAGGTGTAAGACCAGATTGGTCTGCTTGAACGGATACGGATCAGCCGGCCAGTCGCGGGCGTCGAGCAGAAACGACAATAGCGTTAGCGGGCGTCCGGTAGGGTCCGCGATGCCGGAGGTGATATAGCGCCAAAAGATTGGCCAACTGTCGACCGGGCCTGTGGCACCCAATGCGGGCAGGTTAGCGAAATCGTCGAATAGAAAGCCGCCCTTTAAACCGGGCCAGTAAGCAGCGTACGCTAGGATCAGAAGGCCCAGCAATCCGAGCAGTGGTATCACCGTAAAACGTTTGAGCATCGGAGCTATCCAAAAAAAGAAGGGCCACGCATGGTGGCCCTTCCAGTTACCAACAGCGCCGGTGGTTAATTAACGGCAGGACGTCGGCAAGTACTTGGACGGAACGTTGCCGCCGGCGCAATGCCATTCCACGCTGCCAGCATGCGTGATAGCAGACATGACCAAGGTCGTCGAAGTGGTAAGTACCTTATTGGCTTTCAGGCCGCCGTAGGCTGCCGTAATTTTTCCACCTGCCACCGTGACACTGGTTACGTACTGGCCCGCGATGCTGCCTGGAGTAGCGAGACCTGCAGAGGAATTGGCAGCGGGGAAAATACCCCGATTGCTGTAGTACTCGCCAACGGCGGTCTTTGCGCCATCGGCCAGTACGGCACCTTCGGAGACCTGCGTGCGGATCAGGTAGTCCTGGTAGGCCGGGATGGCGATGGCGGCGAGGATCGCGATGATCGCAACCACGATCATCAGTTCGATCAGGGTAAAGCCTTTCTGCATGCTTTTCTTCATGGTGGTTCCTCTGTATTTGGTTAGCTAACCGTGTGATGCCCCCTGAGCCCCAGCCCCATATCCCCCTAGGCGGGATCGGACCCCATACTCATGGTCAGAACGACCAGGAAGCTCGCGCAGAGTCAAGCAGGTTGTATGCCATCGCTGTCGCGGGTGTATTCCCGCATAATTGCAGGCCTCTCGATTGTGCCTCTCGTCACGAAAGCCCGCAACCATTGGTGCGACTTGTCTGCAAGATTTTGGAAGTGTGACTTCAACAGCGGTACTGGCGCTGTCCACTGCGGGCACTTAGTGACGCTCTCTGTCAGTTTGTGCGGTGACTGTTGCGGGTTGCAAGGCTACTTGCGACAGGTCGTAGGCAGATATTTCTCGGCCACCGTGCCACCGTTGCAACTCCAAGTGATGCTTCCGGCCTGAGTGATGGCAGAAAGCACGAGAGTACTGCTATGAATGCTCTGGTTGGCCTTCGGACCATTGAAGGCGACGGTAATTTTGCCGGCAGGAGCCAGATCCAGGCTCGAAACATATTGGCCGGTGATTGAGGTGTTATTTGCGAGCCCCGCCGATGCATTGGTCTTGGGAAATCGCCCGGTATTGGAGATGAAGTCCCATTCCGCCGCCTTGGCGCCGGTGGCCAGAACCATGCCCTCGCTGACCTGGGTGCGTATCAAATAATCCTGGTAGGCCGGGATGGCGATGGCCGCAAGAATCGCGATGATCGCCACCACGATCATCAGTTCAATCAAGGTGAAACCCGCGGAAATGCGCTGGCGAAACATGGTGTACTCCCCTGTAAGTGGCCAGAAGACAGGCACGTTTTGTACCAAATGTGAAGAACAGGTGTGAGCTGGATCACACGACGGTGGGGATAAAGGTTGGCTCGATGGAAGGGGTGATCGGGTTGGCAGAAGGCGTGCTGCTTGCGTCGACTTCGCGCCATGCTTACCGTCGGGGTTTCGTCCAACCCTGAGGAAACCCGATGAAACCTCTGATAGCCGCGCTGCTGCTTGCGTTGGTGGCTGCGCCTGCGATGGCGGGCGATGTTGTGGACACTACGTTCGTCAAGACCGAGGGCGTCCATGCGTTCAATGTGCGCGATCTGGTGATGATGGATCGGGTCAGTGATCCGCAGTTGTCGCCGGACGGGCGCTATGCGGCGTTTGGCGTGCGCAGCACGGATTACGTGGCGAACAAAGGTGTCAGCGCGATCTATGTGCTGGATCTCGACAAGGGTGGCCAGCCGGTGAAGGTGGTCGACAAGGGCGGTTCGGCGCGATGGTCGGCGGATGGGCGCAGCCTGTATTTCGTGGCGCCGGCCAAGGGTGTGGCGCAGTTGTGGCGGGTGGATCTGGGCGGCAAGGACGGCTTGAATTTCACCAAGCATGCGGCGGCCGCACAGGTAAGTCATTCCGTACTGGATCTCGGTGGTTACAAGCTTTCACCAGATGGCAAGCAGGTGCTGTTGTCGTACGAGGTGTTCACCGATTGCGCCACGCTGGCATGCACCCGGCAGCGCGTCGCGGCGCGCGACAAGGACAAGGCCAGCGGCACGCTGTACAGCAAGTTGTTCGTGCGGCACTGGGATACCTGGGCGAATGGCCGGCGCAACCAGTTGTTCGTGGCCAGTTTCGATGGCAAGGGGCAGCTGGCGGCCGAGCCGAAGCTGCTGAGCCGCGGCATCGATGGCGACGTGCCGAGCAAGCCGTTTGGCGACGAGAGCGAGTTCGCGTTCGCGCCGGATGGCAAGAGCGTGTATTTCGATGTGCGTATTGCCGGTACCAGCGAGCCATGGTCGACCAACTTCGACGTGTACAGCGTGCCAGCCGATGGCTCGACCCTGCCGAGAAACCTCACCGCCGACAACAAGGCGTGGGACGCGTTTCCGGTGGCGTCGCCGGACGGCAAGACGCTGTATTACCTGGCGATGAAGACGCCGGGTTCCGAGGCCGACCGCTTCGCGATCATGGCGCTGGATCTGGCAAGCGGGACCAGGCACGAAGTGGATCAGAGCTGGGATCGTTCACCGGGTGGCCTGACGATTTCCGCCGATGGCAAAACGCTTTACGCGACGGCCGACGACAATGGCCAGCATCCGCTGTTCGCGATCGACGCGGCCAGCGGCAAGGTCAGCCAGCTGGTCGGCGATGGCACGGTAGGCGGCTATTCGATGGCTGCTGGCAAGCTGTTGCTGACGCGCGATGATCTGAAACGGCCGGCCGACGTTTACCTCGCCAGCACTGACGGCAGCGACCTGAAGCAGATCACCCATTACAACGCGGCGGATCTGAAGAACACGAAGATGGGTGACGCGGAGTTCTTCACCTTCAAGGGCTGGAACAACGAGACCGTCCAGGGTTACGTGGTCAAGCCGGTCGACTATCAGCCGGGCAAGACCTACCCGGTCGCCTTCATCATCCATGGGGGCCCGCAGGGTGCGATGGAAAATGGCTGGAGCTACCGCTGGAATCCGCAGACCTATGCCGGTCAGGGCTTCGCCGTGGTGACGGTGAACTTCCACGGTTCCACCGGCTACGGCCAGGCGTTCACTGACGCGATCTCGGGCGACTGGGGCGGCAAGCCGCTGGAAGATCTGAAGCTCGGCTGGAAGGCTGCGCTGGACAAGTACAGCTTCCTCGACGGCGATCGCGCTTGCGCGATGGGTGCCAGCTACGGCGGTTACATGACCTACTGGATCGCGGGCGTGTGGAACCAGCCGTGGAAATGCCTGATCGATCACGACGGCGTGTTCGATACGCGTGCGATGTACTACGACACCGAGGAGTTGTGGTTCGAGGAGCGCGAGAACGGCGGCACCCAGTACGAGCACCCGGAGAACTACGAGAAGTTCAATCCGCTCAACCACGTCAAGGACTGGCGCGTGCCGATGATGGTGATCCACAGCGGTGACGATTTCCGCATCCCGATCACCCAGGGACTGGGCGCGTTCACCGCCCTGCAGCGCCGCGGCATTCCCAGCCAGTTCCTGACTTTTCCGGACGAGAACCACTGGGTACTGAAGCCGCACAACAGCGTGCAGTGGCATGACGCCGTCAACGACTGGCTGAAGAAATGGACGGCCAAGGACGCAGCGAAAGCGGCGTCGCACTGATCCACCTCGTGTGATGAAAACGGCGGCTTTCGAGCCGCCGTTTTTGTCTCCTCCCCTGCGTGCAGGGGAGGTTGGAAGGGGTGCTCTGTGCTGGAGGGAAGATCAAGAGCGGACCCCGACCCAGCCCTCCCCTGCGGTGCAGGGGAGGGAGCAAAAGGCTGCGGTGGCCGTGCTCGTGTTTCCTCCCCTGCGCGCAGGGGAGGTTGGGAGGGGTGCTCTGTGCGGGAGGGAAGGGCAAGTGAGCTTGCCCTGGTTCGATTGGCGGGCTGCGGAGGGCATGCGGTAGGATCGAGGTTGTTGTACGGCTGGAGGAGCGTCCGTCATGTTGCTTGATGCGTTGCACGCACAGAAAGATGCGATTTATGCCGCATGCCGTCAGTTCGGCGCGCGGCGAATTCGCGTGTTCGGCTCGGTGGCACGGGGCGAGGAGCGGCCGGATAGCGATATCGACTTCCTGGTCGACTTTCCGCGCGGCTATGACTTGTTCGCACAGCGTCTGCCACTGACCGAGCGACTGATCGAGATCACCGGGCATCGGCTGGATGTCGTTCCCGAGCATGAATTGAATCGCCATATTCGAGCGCGGGTGCTGCGAGAGGCGGTGGATCTGTGAGCAAGGTATGGCAGGCCTATGCCCAGCACATTCTGGATGTCATTGAGAAAATCGACCGTATTCAACAACGCGGTGACTTGACTCGTGACGAAGTGTTGTATGACGCCAGTTTACGCAACCTGCAGACTTTGTCGGAGGCCACCCAGCAATTGCCAGACGTCATCAAGTCCGAGTATCCGACGATTCCATGGAAACAGATCAGCGGGTTTCGCAACATCTTGGTGCACAACTATCTGGGCGATATCGATGCGCAGACCGTATTGATGGTGGTACAGCAACACCTCCCGCCACTGGCGTCGGCTGTACGCACCATGCTCGCTGGAAGTCGTGGTGATGAAGCGTAGATGAGTCGAGCGCACCAGACGTGATCCTGCGGTCAACTCAGAACCACTTCGCCCGCTTCAGCCCCAGATAAATGCCGCCGACGACGAGGATCATCACGGTGATCATCGTCGGATATGCCCATGGCTTGTCGAGTTCTGGCATGTGGGTGAAGTTCATGCCGTACCAGCTGGTGAGCAGGGTGGGCGCGGCGAGCATGGCGGCCCAGCCGGCGAGTTTCTTCATCACTTCGTTCTGGCCGAAGGTGACCAGCGAGAGATTGACGTTGATCGCGGCGGCGAGCATTTCGCGCATCGCGCCGATGGATTCGTTGACGCGGAACACATGATCGTAGACGTCGCGGAAATACGGGCGCAATTCGTCGGCGATCAGCTGCGGGTGCAGACGTACGAGCTGGCTGATGATGTCCTGCAGCGGTGCCACCGCCAGACGCAACGTCATCAGGTCGCGCTGCATGTCATACAGGCGATGCACGGTGCTGCGCTTGAAGGTCTCGGCGAAGATGTCCTGCTCCAGCTGCTGCAGTTCTTCGCGGAATTCGCGCACGATCGGCAGCAGGTTGTCGACGATGAAGTCGAGCACGCCGTACAGCGCATAGCTGGGTCCGAGTGCCAGCAGTGCGGGCGTGTGTTCGCAGGTACGCCGCGCCGGCGCATAGGACAACGACGCGCCGTGACGCACGGTGACCAGATAGCGCGGGCCGAAGAAGATATGCGTTTCGCCGAAGGCCAGGTGGCCGTCGATCAGCTGGGCGGTCTGCACCACCAGGAACAGCGAGTCGCCGTACGTCTCGATCTTGGTGCGCTGGTGCGCGGCATGGGCGTCCTCGATCGCCAGGTCATGCAGGCCGAATTCATCCTGCAGCTTCAGCAGCAGGTGTTCATCCGGCTCGTGCAGGCCGACCCAGACGAAGGTGCCCGGTTCCGTCAGTACGTCGCTGATTGCGTCGAGGGTGACATCGCCGATCCGGCTGCCATCCTTGTGATATGCGATGCAGTTGACCACCATCGGCTGGTCGGTGGTCGACGGTGCGACCGGTGGCGGCGGGGTGATCAGATTCATGCGCGCATCATGCCCCGCCACGGAAGACGGGGCAATTACACAGCGACACTACCGGTTTCTGCGCAGACTCCAGGCCAGCGCCAGCCAGCATGGCAATGCGAACAACAGCCACGGCTGGTTCTGCTGCACGGTGCCGGGCAGCAGGTGCAGCAGCACGGCGATCAGGATGGCCAGCAGCTGCAGTGCGAGCATGCCATCCATGAAACGCGAGGCGGCGAAACGGCGACGCGAGCGCCACAATGTCGGCAGCAGCAGGAATGCGAGCGGGTTGAACAGCAGCAGGTTGGCGTTGGACCAGGCCGAGTGGTGGGTGGTCAGCGTCCACAACACCAGCAACACCAGGCCGATGATGCCGGCGCAGAGCAGATACAGCGTGCCGAGCAGGACGTAACCGGTCGGCCACCAGCGCCGGCTCGCCACGATCAGCGCGGCAAGCAGCAGGCCGGCCAGCGCGAGCGGCAGGCGCAGGTCGGGTGCGGCAACCGGCGGCACGTCCAGCCGATTCGGCGAGACAACTTGTTCGCTCCGCACCAGCGGCTGCAGGCCGCCATGGCCGTCGTCGATGCGTACTTCGCGCAGCTGCACCTGCAGCACCTCGGGCAGAAAACTTTCCTGCCACGCACTGAGTGGTTGATCCGCATACGGGCCCAGGCCCAGGTCCATCAGTAGCATCAACCATGGCTGCGCGCTCATCAGGCGGACGGTCTGCTGACGGAAGGTCATGCCGCCGGGGCGCGCGCCGAGCTGGGTTTTCAGCACGCCGCCGAGCGCCTTGTCCAGCGCATCGCGCACGCGGGTGGTGCAGTTGTCGGCGTAGTAGTCGTAGTTGTAGCCGGCGTTTTCCGGGCGCAGGTTCCACAGCAGGAAATCGCGCAACGCGCCGGCCTGCTCGGCCGTCATGGCCAGTTGCTGGCGGGTGACCGAGCGACCCGCTTCGACGTAGTAGCTCTGGTCGAGATTGCTGAACCCTGCGTCCATCAGGTAGTGCATGCGGCCGCGGGCGAAGTTGAGAAAGAAGTGTCTTTCGTCGAAATCGAACACGCCATAGTTGAAGTTGATCGCTTCGCCCGAGGCGCTATCACGCAGTTCGATTGCGTCGTGGCCGAAACGCTCCCAGTAGGTTTCACCGGGGCCGTAGGTGATCAGCGACACCTGGAGATTGGCGCCGGGCGCATTGGCGACGCTGGCATGGGCGGATGGGAGCAGAGCGGACAGCAGCAGAGCGAGCAGCAGCGTGTACAGACGGAAATGGCGGGTTTGGTGACAGGGAAAAGTCATTCGAGACCTGTGCGCTTTTGTCCCTCTCCCTGTTTATCCCAAAGGGATTTCCTTCGGTCGCAGGGGGAGGCTGGGTGGGGGTGCTTTTTGCAGTGTAACGGCAAGAGCTTGACCCCTCCCAAGCCCTCCCCTGCGTGCAGGGGAGGGCGCGAAGCGAGTTATTGCCGCACTACGCGAAACTGCTGCACGCGGCGGTCATCGGCTTCAGTGACATGGAACAGGTAGTTGCCGATGCTGACCTCTTCGCCGACTTCAGGCAGATGGCCGAATTCTGAGGTGACCATGCCGCCGACGGTGTCGTATTCCTCGTCGGAGAATTCGGTGCCGGCCTGTTCGTTGAAATCCTCGATCGGCGTCAGCGCGCTGACCAGCCAGTCGCCGCCGGGCTGTTCGTGCATCAGCTTGGGCTCTTCCTCGTCGTCATGCTCGTCGTCGATCTCGCCGACGATCTGTTCGAGCACGTCTTCGATGGTGATCAGGCCGGCGACGCCGCCGTATTCGTTGACCACCAGCGCCATGTGGTTGCGCGAGCGCCGGAATTCCTCCAGCAGCACGTTCAGGCGCATCGATTCGGGAATCAGCACGGCAGGGCGCAGGATCGCGTGGATGTCGAAATGCTCCGCGGCGCCGAAGAACTTCAGCATGTCCTTGGCCAGCAGGATGCCGAGGATCTCGTCCTTGTCGTCGCCGTGTACGGGGAAGCGCGAGTGGCCGGATTCGACCATCGTGGCAAGAATGTCGGGTAGCGGCGACTCGGCCGCCAGCATCACGATCTGCGCGCGCGGCACCATAACGTCGTCCACGCTCAGTTCGGTGACCTTGATCGCACCCTCGACCATGGTGAGGGTGTCGACGGACAGCAGTCCGTTGGTCTGGGCGGAGCGCAACTCCTCGATCAGTTCGCTGCGGTTGCGTGGCTCGCCGGAAAACATGTGGCCCAGCCGGTCCCACCAGGTGCGGTGTGCCGGGCCGCTGGTACTGCCAGGGTCGTCGTTCATCACTCGTTTGAATGCAGCCCGAAATCGGGCGGAAGGTCGATTCTAGCGGAAAAGTTTTGACGGTTCAGAGTAAGAGCGTATTGGCTCCTCCCCCTGCAAGCCCCCAAGGGACTTCCTTCGGTCGCCCAACCCTTCTCCACCTGGCGGGGAGGGAGCACGGTTCAGGCGTACGGGTCGGCGATGCCGAGGCTGGCGAGGATGCGGGTTTCCAGCGCCTCCATCGCTTCGGCTTCGCCATCTTCGATGTGGTCGTAGCCGAGCAGGTGCAGCACGCCATGGATGGTCAGGTGGGCCCAATGATCGCGCGGCAGTTTGGCTTGCTCGCCGGCTTCGCGCAGCACCACCGGCGCGCAGATCGCCAGGTCGCCGATCAGCGGCAGCGCCACGCCGGGCGGCAGCTCGGCAGGGAACGACAACACGTTGGTGGCGTAGTCCTTGCCGCGATAATCGCGGTTGAGCGCGCGGCCTTCATCGGCATCGACGATGCGGATCGCCAGCTCGGTTGGCTTGCGCCGTGTGGCGCCGTGCAATGCCGCCTCCACCCAGCGACGAAAGCTGACTGCGGAGGGCAGGCCGGCGCGTGGCACCGCGTAGCCGACGGCGAGCGTGAGCTGCCGACTCATGAAGCGTCCTCTTCCTTCTGCTCGAACGCCTCATACGCGCGCACGATCTTCGCCACCAGCGGGTGGCGCACCACATCGCGCGACGTGAAGAACGTGAAGCTGATGCCACTGACGTCGCGCAGCACTTCCACCGCCTGACGCAGACCGGAGCGCGTGTTGCGCGGCAGGTCGACCTGGGTGACGTCGCCGGTGATTACCGCCACCGTGCCGAAGCCGATGCGGGTCAGGAACATCTTCATCTGCTCGACCGTGGTGTTCTGCGCCTCGTCGAGGATCACGTACGCATCGTTGAGGGTGCGTCCGCGCATGTACGCCAGCGGCGCGATCTCGATCACATTGCGCTCGATCAGCTTGGCCACCTTCTCGAAGCCGAGCATTTCGTACAGCGCGTCGTACAGCGGGCGCAGGTAGGGATCGACTTTCTGCGACAGGTCGCCGGGCAGGAAGCCGAGCTTCTCGCCAGCCTCCACTGCGGGGCGTACCAGCAACAGGCGCTGCACGCGATTCGCTTCCAGTGCCTCGACCGCGCTGGCCACGGCGAGGTAGGTCTTGCCGGTACCGGCCGGGCCCACGCCGAAATTGATGTCGTGACTGGCGATCGCGTGCAGGTAGCGCGCCTGATTCGCGCCGCGGCCCTTGATCACGCCGCGCTTGACCCGGATCGCCATCTCCTGGGTGCCTTCGGTCGATGCCGCGGTGATCGCATCGATGCCGGATTCGGCCAGGTGCAGGTTGATCCGCGCGCCGGTCAGCGATTCGTCTTCGGTGGTGGCATACAGCGATCGCAGCACTTTCTCGGCAGCCCTGGCCGGCGCGTCCTCGCCGATCACCTGGAAGATGCTGCCGCGATGATTGATCTCCACGCCGAGGCGCAGTTCGATCTGGCGCAGATGCTCGTCGAACGGCCCGCACAGATTGGCGAGTCGGGCGTTGTCCTCGGGGTCGAGGGTGAAGTCGCGCTGATTGAGGCCGTTGGTCATGGGATCTGAGAAGGGTTGGAGGATGAAACCCTTCTCTCTTTGGGAGAAGGTGCCGACAGGCGGATGAGGGTTCGAGCGGAGCGTATCGTTGAACGTTGCGCAAGTCCCGAACCTTCTCCCCAACCCCTCTCCCTGAGGGAGAGGGGATTAAGCTGCAGCTTCCTCGACGAGCTTCACTCGTCCACGCAGCGAGTTGCTCATCGCCTCGGTGATTTCCACATCGACGAACTGGCCGATCAAGCGTGGATGGCCGGGGAAGTTGACGAAGCGCATGTTCTCGGTGCGCCCGGTCAGTTCGCTTGGATCACGGGTGCTGGGCTTTTCCACCAGCACGCGCTGCACGCTGCCGATCATTGCCTGGCTGATCTTCTTCGCGTTCGCGTTGATGGTCGCCTGCAGCCGGGTCAGTCGCGCGTGCTTCTCCGTCGCCGGGGTGTCGTCGGCGAGGTTCGCCGCTGGCGTGCCGGGGCGCGAGGAGAAGATGAAGGAGAAGCTCTGGTCGAAGCCGATGTCGTCGATCAGCTTCATGGTCTTCTCGAAATCCTCGGCGGTCTCGCCGGGGAAGCCCACGATGAAGTCGGACGACACGCAGATGTCGGGGCGCACCGCGCGCAGCTTGCGGATTTTCTGCTTGAACTCGATCGCGGTGTAGCCGCGCTTCATCGCGCTGAGAATGCGGTCCGAACCGGCCTGCACGGGAAGATGCAGGTAGTTCGCCAGCTGCGGCACGTTCGCGTAGGCCTCGATGAGAGAGTCGGAGAACTCCAGTGGATGCGAGGTGGTGAAGCGGATGCGGCCTATGCCGTCGATCTGCGCGATCGCGTGGATCAGCACGGCAAGGTCGGCGATGCCGCCGTCGTGGGTGGGTCCGCGATAGGCGTTGACGTTCTGGCCGAGCAGGTTCACCTCGCGCACGCCCTGCGCGGCGAGCTTGGCGACCTCGACGATCACATCGTCAAATGGACGGCTGAGTTCCTCGCCACGGGTGTACGGCACCACGCAGTAGCTGCAGTACTTGGAGCAGCCTTCCATGATCGAGACGAACGCGGTCGGGCCTTCGGCGCGCGGCTCGGGCAGGCGGTCGAACTTCTCGATCTCGGGGAAGCTGATGTCCACCTGCGGCTTGCCGCTGGCGCGCTGCTGCTCGATCAGCTGGGGCAGACGATGCAGGGTCTGCGGGCCGAACACCAGGTCGACATACGGCGCGCGCTTGACGATCGCCTCACCCTCCTGCGACGCCACGCAGCCACCGACGCCGATCAGCACCGGCTTGCCGTCCTTCTTGTGCTGTTTCCAGCGGCCGAGCTGGCTGAACACCTTTTCCTGCGCCTTCTCGCGGATCGAGCAGGTGTTGATCAGGATCACGTCCGCCTCGGCTTCGTCCTGAGTCAGCTCCATGCCGTGCGACGCCTTCAGCACGTCGGCCATCTTGGCCGAGTCGTACTCGTTCATCTGGCAGCCGTGGGTCTTGATGAAGAGTTTGCTGCTCATGGCGTGGATACCGTGGTTCGTGAAGCAGGACATGCGATCCGCTGAACCGCACAGTTTACCCGCGTGCAGGCGTGCTCGCCAGTAATTCGGCATGCCAGATCAAGCACTTGCGGCGGTTGAGTGGCGACAGCTCCGCATGGCTGCAGTGCGCTTGCTTGCGTTCGCGGTGTCGCACCCACCTTCGTTCACCCTGAGCGTAGGCCTGCAGGGCCGAAGTCGAAGGGTTTGCCGTGAGGCCCTTCGACTTCGCTTCGACTCCGCTTCGCTCAGGGCGAACGGGGCTCTTCGAAAGCTGGCGGCCAATGCTCGCCTTGCATTGGTGCATCGGGTTCGGGACAGGTTGAGGAACGCTGCATGGCGCACGAAATCGCCGGCGCGCACTTGGCGTTGGCGGCGCATGGCGGCACACTGCGGCCCATGTTCGACGTCGCATGTCATGGGGGAAGCGTCGATCGGCCTGCCGGGGGCTTCCCTCTACGCTCGATCCTGTCCGGGGTCGTGCTGGGCTGTGCGTTGCTGTGGGGGTCGGTGGCGCGAGCCGGCACGCTGTATCAGTGCACCGGTTCGAGCGGCGAAACGGTGTTCAGCAGCAGCAAGGCCGGTTACCGCGGCTGCAAGGTGATCAGCGGCTATGCCGATTCGGCGCCGCGGCGTCAGGCACCGCCACCGCCGGCAGCACGGATTGGGTTGACGGGAGTGAGCGGTTCGGTGGCGACCACGGCGCGCAGTCTCGCCGCAGATGGGCTCGAGTCGACATCGCTGGTCAATGTGCAGGGCTCGGTCGCGACCAATGCGCGCGAAGTCGGCGAGGCGAAGTTTCAGCGTGCCTCGCTGGCGGCGGTGCTGGGCTCGGTCGAGACCACGGCGAAGCCGCCGCTGGCGACGGCCGGCGCTGGCACGCCGGGCCAGTGGAACTATCACGAATCGCGCGGTGCCGAAGCGCCGCTGGCGGCGGTCGCCGATGCCCCGGATACGCGCGTGCTGCGCGGGGCGGTATATCGCATCGTGCGGGCGGACGGCAGCGTGGAATACACCAATCTTCGCCCGGCCGGCGAGAAAGACCATACCGTGACGATGTTGTTCACCTATATCGCCAGCTGCGTTGCCTGCGATCTGCACTCGACGATCCGCTGGGGCAGCGTGTCGCTCAACCTCACCGCGTATGCCGACACGATCCGCGCGGCCAGCATCGAGTACGGTGTCGACGAGGCGTTCCTGCGCGCGATCATCCACGCCGAGAGTGCATTCAATCCGCGCGCGCTGTCGCTTAGGGGTGCGCAAGGATTGATGCAGCTGATGCCGGGCACCGCCAGCGACATGGGCGTGCTGGATGCGTTCAACTCCGATCAGAACATCCGCGGCGGCGCGCGTTACCTGGGCCTGCTGCTGCACGATTTCGACGGCAGCGAACGGCTGGCCGCGGCCGCCTACAACGCCGGGCCGGGCGCGGTGCAGCGCTACAAGGGGGTGCCGCCCTACGCCGAAACGCAGGTGTATGTGGAGCGGGTGGGCACCCTGCGCAAGCGTTATGGCGCGGCGATCCATCCGCCGCTGGCATCGCGCGGACCCGGTTGAATCACTGGTCCGGGGTTGGGCCGGTGCTCATCAAGGGGCGTTGCGCCAGGGTGACGTCGAGGTGGAACGGGTTGCCGTTGCGCAGTCCGGAAATCTCCACCTTGCTGCCGGGCTTGAGTGCGGCCTCACGTCGGCGCAGGTCGGTCGGATCGCGAATGTCGTCGCTGCCGATGCGCAACAGGATGTCGCGTGGCTGGATGCCGGCCAGCGCGGCTGGACCACCGACATAGACCGCAGTGACCTGCGCGCCGCGCGCTGCCGACGGCAGGCCGCTGTTGGCGGCCACCGGCACGAACGTGTAGTCGGCACCGATCCAGCCACGCACCACGTGGCCGGTGCTGATGATCTGCTCCAGCACTTTGCTGGCGGTGGCGACCGGAATCGCAAAGCCGATGCCTTCGGCGCCGGCGGCCTTGCCGATCAGCAAGGTGTTGATGCCGACCAGTTCGCCCTCGGCATTGACCAGCGCGCCGCCGGAGTTGCCGAGGTTGATCGCCGCGTCGGTCTGGATGAAATCCTCGGCGCTGGAGCTGTTCAACTGGCGCCCGATCGCGCTGACGATGCCCATCGTCACGGTCTGGTTGAGGCCGAGCGGATTGCCGATCGCCAGCACCACGTCGCCGGGACGCAACGGCCGCTGGTCGGCCATCCGGATCACCGGCAAGTTGCTGGCGTCGATCTTCAGTACCGCCAGGTCGGACTCTTCGTCCGCACCGACCAGGGTGGCCTTGGCGATGCGGCCGTCATACAGCAGCACCTGGATGTCGGCAGCGTGGGCGATCACGTGGTTGTTGGTCAGCACATAGCCCTGGCCCTGTGCACTGACGATGACGCCGGAGCCGAGGGTTTGCTCGCGGTGCTGGTAAGTGGTGGGCTGGCCGCCGAACAGCTGCTGCAGCACCGGGTTGTCGTACATGCGTACGGCTTGCTCGGTGACGATCTTGTTGGCGTAGATGTTGACCACCGAGGGCGCCGCGGCGGCCACTGCGTCGGCGTAGGAGACCGGGCCGCTGCCGACATGGCTCTGTTGGGTGGCGGGCGGAGTTGCCGGGGTGGTCAGGCCGAAGCGGGCGCGCAGGTGCTCGCCGCTGCCGGGCCAGAACAGGCCGACCACGAAGGCCATCGCCAGTCCGAGGACGGCGAAGCGCGCAATGAAGAGAAGTGTGCCGGCGGCATGTTTCATGTCGAAAGGAGTGGGTCCCGGCAGGTCGTGGTGAATGTCGCGGGGGATGGAGTTCGCCGCGATGGCGTTTATTGTACGGGGCAGGGCCTGACGCTACACTAACGCGATTTTTGCGGGGTCCCAAACCCCACCTCAGACAGACATTGCAAGTACCGGAGAGCCTGATGGCGAACGAAGTCGTCGATCACGGCCGCCGCCGTTTCCTGACAGCAACCACCGCGGTGGTTGGTGGTATTGGAATCGTGTCGGCAGCTGTGCCCTTCATCAAGTCGTGGGAACCCAGCGCGCGCGCCAAGGCCGCTGGCGCTCCGGTTACCCAGTCGCTGGTCAAGATCGAGGCGGGGCAGATGCTGAGCGTGTCCTGGCGCGGCCTGCCGGTGTTCGTGCTCAATCGCACCAAGGCCCAGCTCGATACGCTGCCGATGGTGGACGCGCGCCTGGTCGACCCGAAGTCCGACGGCGCTTCCGCCGGGCAGCAACCGAAGTACGCGCAGAACGAAGCCCGCTCGATCAAGCCGGAATGGCTGGTGATCGTGGGCATCTGCACCCACCTGGGCTGCGTGCCGGAGTTCGTGCCGGAGATCAAGCCCGAGCCGTTCGATCCGGACTGGAAGGGCGGTTTCTTCTGCCCCTGCCACAAGTCGCGCTATGACCTGGCCGGCCGCGTGTTCAACGGCG